>Ga0208825_1000718_pt1 | contig 29333 bp, 40 predicted proteins | sample AD_UKC113_MetaG_FD_184450 | JGI IMG/M metagenome (GOLD analysis project Ga0208825, IMG submission 184450) | Active sludge microbial communities of municipal wastewater-treating anaerobic digesters from Hong Kong - AD_UKC113_MetaG (SPAdes)... | ecosystem: Engineered > Bioreactor > Anaerobic >...
CTGCAGATGAAAGCGTAGGTGTGAGTTATGAGCAATGTTAAAAACTACACCGAGCAAGGCGGCGAGAAAACCGTCATCGGCGGGGAGCTTGAGATTGCGGTTGGCGGCAAACTGACCTTCGCGGGCGCGGAGCTTAAACCAGCCCAGGTTCAAGCAGACAGCACCGCCTCAACTATCGCTGGCCTGGTGGCTGACTTTAACGCTCTCTTAACCAAGCTGAAAGCCGCCGGCCTTATGGCGTCTGAATAATGAGAGGGGGTGGGCGTATTGGTAGTAACTTTGGAGGAAGTCAAACTGTATCTCAAAATTGACGGTGATGAGGACAATACGCTCATTACCGATCTTATAGATGCCGCCGAGGAACTCTGCCAGGACATCCTGCGCTTCCACTTAAGCGAGTTTACGGAAGTGCCGGAAACAGTTAAACAAGCCCTGCTCTATGCCATCGGCAATCTCTATGAACTGCGGGAAGCAGTGGATATGAAAGCGGTAATTGAGGTTATGACCAGGCTCTTATTCGCCTACCGCCGGGAGGAGTGGTAATTGTGAGGAAGCTCGATTTAATGGGTGAGATGCGGCAGCGTGTTGCCCTGCAGACCAGGACTGTCACCAGGGTAGAGGGCATCCCTGAAGAAAGTTGGACTACAGTAGCCACAGTCTGGGCGGCAGTGGCGGACCTGTCGGGTAAAGAATATTTCCAGGCAGCCAGTATGCAGTCTGAGGTAACCACCCGGATTAAAATCCGCTACCGAAAAGGGATAACTCCTTCAATGCGGGTTCTGTACGGTGACCGGGTGTTTAACATTTTATCGGTAATCGATAAGGATGAGCGGCACCGCGTAATAGAGCTGCTGTGCAAGGAGGTGGTTTAATGGCGGCTAAAAATATCGGCATTGACCAACTGGCAGCAGCGATCACTCAAGCCATGAAAGAATACACCGAAGATGTCAGCGATGCTATCACGGCCAAAGTGGATGAGGTGGCCGACCAGGTTTTAAATGAAGTGAAAACCAACCATCCCTATATCGACCGCACCGGGAAGTATACCCGGGGGTTTGTGAAGACCCGGCAGGACTCAAACGGTAAAACCCGGTGCGTTATATGGAACAAAAAGCACTACAGCCGGGTTCATCTGCTGGAGTTCGGACACGTAAAACGGGGCGGCCAGGGGCGGGTTGAGGCAAGACCGCACCTGCGGCCCGCTTACGAGAAATACGGAGCGGCCCTGCCTGACCATATTGCCCGGATTATTAAAAGAGGAGGCTGAGGTGTTACGACCAGGTCCGAATTGGCTAATCTACTGGAATCCCTGGGGCTGCCGCTGGCCTATGGAGAATTTATTGAAACCACTCCCCTTCCCTATTTGATCTATAAATTTGCTTACTCATCTGATTTGATGGCCGACAACCGGAACTATGTCAAAAGGTCCAACTATCAGATCGAGCTGTACACCAGCAAAAAGGATCCGGCATTGGAGGAACTGCTTGAAGCTTTGCTGAACGCCAACCGGCTGCCATACAGCAAAAGCGAGCAGGAATTAGGTACCGAATCCATGTGCCAAGTCATATATTCAGTCCAGCTAATAGGAGGCTAGAAAAGATGGCGAACAAAATTAACTATGGCCTTGAGCAAGTCCATATCGCCTTTGTAACCAACGAAACTACCCCGGCCTGGGATACGCCGGTCGCCCTTCCCGGGGCGGTTAAATTCTCACCTAAGCCTGAAGGCAACGAGGTAAAATTCTATGCCGACAATACCTTGTATTATACCAGCACCTCTAACCTGGGGTATTCCGCCGACTTGGAAGTTGCCCTCATCCCCGATGAGATTCTGGCGACCATGCTGGGATGGAGGATTGACGCCAACGGCATGCTGATTGAGGTAGCCGACGCCGCCCCTAAGCCGTTTGCCTTGATGGGCCAAATCGAAGGCGATTCAAAGGACCGGCGTTTCGTCTATTACTATTGCATCGCGGCCCGGCCTTCTTCGGAAAACTCAACCTCCAAGGATACGGTTGAGCCGCAGACCCAGACCCTTACCCTGACCATCCTTCCCATAGTGGTCGGCGGTACCAAGATCGTCCGGGGTGTTATGGAGCTTGGCGCGACGAACTCCACCGCTTACAATGCGTTCTTTGATGCGGTAACCCTGCCGGCGGCATAGGAGGTTTTTATGAGAGAGGTTCGCATTGGTGAAAAAACTATCCGGGTCAGGGCTACAGCCCTGGCCCTGCTGTATTACCGGCAGGAATTTAAATCCGATTTTATCGGGGACTTGACCAAGCTGCAGTATGCGGGGGAAGACGTCAGTCAGTTTGATTCTATGATATGCCTGCAAATAACCTGGGCCATGGCCAAAGCGGATAACTTCGGCAAACCATTCCCGCCGTTTGAAACCTGGCTGGCAGAGCTTGATTCCATTGATTTTGGCGACGGAGGGTTTTTGCTGGCGGTTTTGGAGGAAGCCGGGGAAGGCTTTTTTCGCGGGTCCGCATCAGCGGCTAAACCCAAACCCCAAGGCAGGCGTTCATGAGAACGATTTGAGCGAAGGTATAGAGATATTTGCCATTGTACTGGGCAAAAAGATGGGATTCAGTCTGTTGGAGATTAACGAACTGCGCATCCAGGACCTGTTGGACTGCGCTTCAGTCTATAAAGACAACACGCTGGGCAGGAGCCGCAAGGCTACCCAATCAGACATAGACGCTTTTTATGCGGGGTGATTAATTTGGCAGAGACAATTCGCGGAATCAACGTCGTTATCGGCGCTGACACCACCGGCTTATCAAAAGCTTTGTCTGATGTCAATAAAAAGAGCAGGGATATCCAAAGCGAGCTGCGGCAGGTTGAAAAGCTTTTGAAGCTGGATCCCGGCAATACCGAACTGGTGTCCCAGAAGCAAAAACTCCTGGGCGAGGCCATAAAAAATACGGCTGAAAAACTGGAAAGATTAAAACTCGTTCAGAAAGAGGTCAACGACCAATTCAAGGCGGGCGCGATCAATGAAGGCCAGTACCGCGCTTTCCAGAGAGAAATACAGCATACTGAAATTGACCTGAAGCGCTTGAACACTGCCTTAAAAATGACCGCCGAAGCGGAACTTGCCACGGGTAAAGCAGCGGCTTGGATGGGCAAAGAAGCGGAAGCGGCCGGGATAAAGTCAAAATTGTCTCTGGCAGCGATAAACTCCGGCGCTGAAAAAGCGGCGGGCAAGCTATTAAGCATCAAGAACGCCATAATCGGCGTCGGCATGGCCATGGCATCCGGAGTGGGGCTTTTTGCCATAGCCAAGACCGCCATTGACGCCGGGGACGCGGTGTATAAGCTGTCCGCCCGGCTCCACGTGAGCGGCTCGGAGGCGGCGCAGGTCAATAAAATATTATCCCTGACAGACACGCAGGTAAAGCCCTTCATCAGCACTATCACCAGATTGGACAAGGCCATTGAGACCGCAGGTGAAAAAGGCAGCCAGCAGACCGAGGCTTTGCGGAAATATGGCATAGCGCTGACCGACGCGCATGGCAAGCTGCTGCCCATACCCGATCAGCTCGATGCTCTGGCGGCAGCTTACCAGCGGGCGGCGGATGCCGGAAACGACGAAGCCTTTGTAGCTGAGGTGCTAGGCGCCCGGGGCGCGGAGCTAATCCCCCTGTTGCAGGACTATGCCGAAGCCAAGGAGGTAGCCGGCAGGGTGACCGGGATCGGCATCGACCCGCAGGCCGCGCATGAATCAGAAGTAGCTTTGAAGGCCATGAACATGCAGGTCAAGCAGGTCAACATGGCCTTCGCCTCGGCTTTAATGCCTATTGTGCAGGAGTTTGCGCCCTCGGTCATGTCGGCTTTTCAAAACCTGGCCCAGAATATTAAGAACCACAGCGCCGACATCAAGGAGGCCATAACCAGGATAATCGAAATCGTAAAAGGGGTGGGGACCGAGGCCCTGCCGGTCATTAAGGAATTCATGGGGTTTATCCTGGACCACGGGGAAACAACCAAGAACATTATCCTGGGCATTGCCGCTGCCTTTGTAGCCTTAAAATCAGCGGCCATGATAACCGGAGCGGCGGCGGGAGTAAAAGGCTTCATCGAAGCCTTAATCGGCATCGGCGGTGTGATCGGTTCGGTTATTGCCTGGTTCTCGGGCGTCGGCTCAGCCATCGCGGAGGCTATTGCCCTGGTTTCCGGCGGGGCGGCTACGGTTGGCGAGGCCATTGGCCTTCTGGTGGGCGAGATGACGCCGGTCGGCTGGGTGATAACGATAATAGCGGCATTGATCGCCATTGGCGTTCTTCTGTACAAGAACTGGGACTCTATCAAGAAGTTATGCGGCGAGGTGTGGGGAGCCATGGCTAATTTCTTCACCGCCACCATTCCCAACGCGTGCAAGGCCATGAGTACCGCTATTTCCGATGAGTGGAGCGTGATTAAGACCAGGACGGGCGAGCTTTGGAACAGCGTTGCGGGTTTATTCACCAACACCATACCGGGTGCGTTTGATACGGCTATACAGTGGGCAGCACAGCTTCCCGGCAAAATCGGCGCTTTCTTTGATGAGCTTCCCGGGAAGATCGGTTATGCCTTGGGTTATGCCCTAGGCACTATTGCTAAATGGGGTGTTGACGCCTTTAACTGGGTAACCTCCGAGGTTCCTAAAATCATCAATAATATTACAACCTGGTTTGCTGCCCTGCCCGGCAGAATAGCTTTATTACTCACCAATGCTTTAGTTGCTATCAGCAATTGGGGCATAAGTCTGTATAACTGGGCGGCCAACGCCATCCCTCAGCTTATCGATGCCATCAGTACCTGGTTTTCCGGTGTGGTAACGGGAATAGTCCAGTGGTTTAGAGAGGCCTGGCAAGGGGTTATAAATTGGGGTGTCAACTTCTATAATTGGGCGGCGACAGAGATACCGAAAATCGTTTCATCGATCGGTCAGTTCTTGTCAGAGCTGCCCGGCAAGCTGGTCGATATAGGGGTACAGCTTATTGAAGGCCTCTGGCAGGGCATCGTAAATATGTCGGAGTGGTTAAAGCAGAAGGTGGCCGACTTTTGCGCGGGTATAAAGAAAGGCTTTACTGACGCTTTTCAGATACAGTCGCCATCCAGGGTGTTTATGGGATATGGCGTGAATATCGCCAAAGGCCTGGCGCTGGGTATAACCGGGCAGCAAAGTGCGGTGCGAGACGCCGTAAGCAGGCTCATTGGGATCGGCCATGACACGTCCCGGGCGCTTAGCCAGAACTGGCAGTCCATTTCCACCATGGGCAATCCCGAATCAATAGTTTACGTAAATCATAAGGGCGAGGTCACCCATAAGGTTCAAACCAACGACGCCAAAATTGCCGCCCAGATCATTCAAAAATACGAACAGGATTCAAGAAGGCTGCCGGACCGGGTGGCCGCCATTCCGATTTCTATATAGGGAGGAGAACGGCATGGCACTGACATGGGGAGGAACGCCGCTGAAGATCGTATTTGGCAGCTTTAAGCCCAACATTTTATCACCGCAGCTGGTTGAAGTGGCCTTGCTTCCCACTGCCGGTAATCTATCGTTTATTACCTCGGTTTTGCAGCAGCGGGGCCGGGCCAGGAAAAGGGCCAAAGGCCAGGTGTACGTTACCAGTATAGATGATTATAACGCCCTGCTGTCGGACTACCAGAGCGGAACCGGCAGAACCCTGGCCGGCTTGGGGGTAACCAGCGCAACCTACTATATTGAGTCATTGGGCGATCCGCTGTACAAAGAGCCGGCCATGATACTATTTGACATTGTTTTTGTGGAGGGATAGCAGGTGATAGAGATACCGGATGGAATGGAAGAGTTTCTGAAAGCCAAAGCCATGCTGGGTGAGCACCGGCCCATAGCCAACATACGGATAGACGGCTTGAATGCCTATACAAGCGGCCAGTGGACTGACAATTTATACCTGCGCTGCGATCCGCGGGATCTGGATTATAATAGCCCGTTTAATGATTACTGGGCGGGCGGCAGCTTTATTACCCGCAAGGACGGCAAAATATTGCTGACTTACGTCAACGCCAGTAAGCATAATGTTTATCTTTCATTACTGGACAGCGAGTACCCTATTTTTCACGCTGAAAACCAGCCGGCGCCCAATGAATGGGTTTTTTATACGATGTACTCGCCATTGGTCAACGCTTCGTCAGCTAACACCTTTTCCCGGCTGCAGAAGCTAAAAGACGGAACCTTGCTCTTGTATATCGAAGAATATGGAATTAACTCAGATAGTGAGCATCCGAACCAGCTCATGGTGTATAAATCCGAAAACGGTTTAGGCACGGATTTCGAGCTCATTTCCACCCCGTACACCTATACCAAACCAGCAAATACATTAAACCAGGGCGGCGGCGGGATCGGCGTACCGATAGAGCTTGCTTCGGGAAGAATCCTTCTGCCCTGGAGCGGTTTTAAAACCTGGGGTTCGTATCAGAATTACTGCCAGGGCACGTCTTTTGTTTCATTCAGCGATGATTACGGCGTGACCTGGACGACCCGGACACTGCTCGATACGATTTATCAGAACACGCTTAGCGTGCGCGGAATCGCCAATTTCAACGGCATCCTTTTCGCCGCCTGTTACAAGTATTATGCGCGGGGTACCATGGCTTTCTGGTACTCGGCTGATAATGGCAATTCCTGGACCAAGCTGGCGGACATGCCGACCGACGGGTACATTAACATTGGCGCTAACGACGCGGTCTATTGGTGCAACGACGGTTTTAATTATTGGGTCCATTATATCGGTGACAGTTCCGAAAATCCGGAAGGCTGGGGTATTTACAAATTATATCGCAGGAAAGCGTCATTGGACCTGCCTTTAGACACTGCCGCCTATGATCGAATAGCGACATGGGAATATGTTAGCGATTTATTAGGAGACGACGGCATGGAGGTTTTGTGGATGACCGAAGCCGGCAACCTGGCCTTTTGCGGGACTTCCTGGTATGGCAGCGGGTCGGTCGTACATATTATGGGTTTGCTGCGTGATCCGATCGTTCTGCCCGTAAAATCCATAAGCGTTAACAACACCAAAGGCATGGCCAGTCAGGCGACCGTGGTACTGGACAACAAAGGCGGGCTATACAGCCCGGATAACAGCGCCAGCCAATACTTCCACGTACTGTGGCCCTCGAAGGAGGTACAGATAGAGCTGGGATACGGCGACAAATCGGCTTGCGTTTTTACCGGCTTAATCGACCAGATAAAGATGCATACCTGGCCGCAGGATCTCACATTGACAATGCGCGACTACATGAAACTGGCCCTCGACCAGAAGGTGAGCCAGGTGGTTGGCGATACCAGAGTGTGGAACATAGCCTATTCCGGAAAGACGCCGGAGTATATCTTCAGGGACCTGGCCCAAAAAGCCGGTTGGAGCAACGACCGTATTGAGACCGGAGCGAGCGGCATGATTATCGACTGTATCCAGTTCGTTCACGAAAGCTATGCCGATGCCTTCCAGAAACTCGCGGAGTTCTGCGGCTTTGAGTGGTACGCTGACAGCTCGGGCAATCTCTGGTTCATGTACGCGACCGACCGGCAGCCGCAGGCAGTATGCGACATGAGGCTGGAAGGAACGACGATGTACGCCATTCCAGGAATACCGTATGGACACCCGGCGGTGCGGCACTCGGCCATAGTAAAAAGCCTGGACGGGCTTAAGACCTATACCGAGGGTACGGACTACGTGGTAGACCTGGGGGGTGAGAACAAGTGGGTCAAGATAGGCAGAACGGCTGGCAGCAGCATCGGCGACGGCGACACCGTGAACGTGGCCATCGTTTTTGCCGCCTGGGTTTTCCGGGAAGGCGAGGACATCTTTTCCCTGGACTACACCATCGATGACAAGGACGTCTATCAATACGCGATAGCCCTCAGCCAGGATGTCGACGGAACCTACGTTTGGGCCATAGCGCAAAACAGCTCGGAGTTTTACATTCTGCCCCAGAAGGCGCTCTTTATCCAGGCCGACCAGGTGGCCAGCACCTCGGAGCAGTGTATGGAGGTGGCGCGAAGAGCCATCAAGGTTATGAACACGAAACCGCGCGAGTCCCAGTTCGTGGCGGTTGGCAACCCTTACATTCAGGTGGGCGACTGTGTTCAGGTGCGAGAAAGCAGCTCAAGAATAAGCGAGATATACAGGATTACCACCTTGCAGCACTCTATGGTTGCCTCGGAAGGAGGAGTGGGTTTGACAGACGGCCAGCCTATCTACGCTTCAATTATCACCTGCTACCATTATGGCTACGCACCGGCTTAAAGGGGGATGAGACCATGGCCGAGAACCTGGCCCAACTGACCAAACGACAAACGGATAAGATACTTACCGCGATGAAGCTTGACTCCAACAAAGACAGGAGCTATCACACCGACAGCAGCAGCGGCGGGATCACACCGGTTGACCCGGCGGTAAAAGTAACCGGCTTGAATGGCTTAAACGGAGCGATAACTCTGGTGGGCGGCAGCCACGTCTCGATTACGGTCAACGGTCAAGCCATCACGATAGCAGCTGATATTCTGCAATCACTCTTGGACCTGACGGACGTGCCCGATTCCTACGCCGGGATGTCGGGCAAGGCGCTGGTGGTCAAGGGTTCGGAGGACGGGGTTGAATTTGCCAATGCTCAGGCCGACTATGACCGGCGCATCGTCGACCCGTTTAAACAGGGCACCCATAACGGTCTGACCTTCGCCTACAGCGCGGGAGTAGTCAGAAGTGACAACCAGGTCACCAAAACCGATGCCGGAACGGTATCTTTGACGGACAACACTACAAATTATATTGAGGTTAACGCTGCTTCAGGACAAGTAACAAAAAATACAACCGGTTACAGTTCAGGTTTACTGCCTTTATACAAAGTAACTGCCTCAAACGGCGCTATAACCAGCATTGAGGATGATCGTTGTTTTTTTAGCAATGGGGGAAATGGCGGAGCTTCGTTTTTAGGAACCATTGCCAATACTCAAAGCGTAGGCTCCGCCCTTTCCCCTTTAGCCAGTGAGATAACCTATCCGTCATAAAGGAGGACTTGAAAATGGCGGCCTCAAAATATTCAATACCGGTGACCAGCATTTCCGCCGCTTTAGATGCTATTGAGGCGGCTTTAAACGCCAAAGGCCTGATTACTTCAACCCTTTACAAGTCGTCTTCCTGCTTCATTTTCAGCACGCCTTTGACGAGCAAAGTTATTAGATTGTCTTTAGGGTCAGGGTTTAATATTTTCAATTACCAGTACGGCGACTCGTGGACGTCCGGCTCGTCGGTAAACAATCCCATAACACTTGGAGTTATAAATTATGGAGCGGCCACGGCTGCGTCGGCTATTGATGTTATTGCTGATACAGATTATTTTGCGATTATCTGGCAGACCGGGACCGGTTCCTATTATGGCATTGCCTATCTGGGAGCTTTGACCAATGGCGATGAGTTGGCGTTTGGTATGACATCTTCAACCCAGTCGGTTGATTATTCTTCCTGCCAGGGACGCAATATTACCGAAGGCATAAGCATATACCCGGTATCTTTCGGCGGCCAGGGCTTCAAAGACGCGTCGGACCATTTATATACAATGCCTTTGATGTGGTCAAACAGCACCTATTTTGCTGAGATGAATGGATCTGAACCAGCCGGCACTTTAGGGGTCAAGGTATCCAGCGCCACCAATGTGGGCGGCGGCACCATAGCAACCGGCAGCGGCTATATATTAATGCCAAGCAGGCTATATTACGCTGGTCCGCTGAACATTTCATCGTCGTTATTGCTGGAATATACAGCGTAAAAGTTTATATGACTTTGGCTTTTGCCGCTCTTATTGGGTGGCGTTTATATGCTGGAATGGGGCCGCAGGGCTCTTTTTTTATTGCCAAAATCAAGGAGGGAAGATTCGTGAGAAACATCATTAATTCTGCCCAAATAGCGTTTACCGCTATCGGCGGCTGGCTGGGCTGGGTCTTGGGCGGCTGGGACGGCTTTTTATACGCGCTGATTACCTTTGTGGTTATCGATTACCTGACCGGCGTAATGTTGGCCATACTGGAAAAACGCTTGTCCAGCGAGGTCGGAGCCAGGGGCATCTTTAAAAAGGTGCTGATTTTTGCCCTGGTGGCGGTGGGGCACATTATAGACGCTCAGGTTATTACAAACGGCAGCGCTGTTCGAACCGCGGTCATCTTTTTCTACTTATCCAACGAAGGGATAAGCATTATAGAGAACGCGGCCAAGATCGGACTGCCTGTTCCGGAGAAACTCAAACTGGTTCTGGGGCAGCTGAACAAGGAGGAAAAGAGCGGTGGCTAGATTATGTTTTGATTACGGTCATGGCGGCAATGACCCGGGGGCTGTGTATATGGGGAGAAGAGAATCCGAGGATGTATTAAGTCTGGGCAGATCGGTAGCGGAAGTATTAAAGCGTCATGGAGTGGCTGTTGATGAAACCCGGACAGCGGATGTGAGTGTAAGCCTGAAAGAAAGAAGCGATTTTGAAAACCGGGGCATTTATGATTACTTCATATCCTTTCACCGCAATGCTTTTAAGCCGGAAACGGCCGCCGGGGTTGAGACTTACACTTACCTAAATCCTTCGGCCAAGTCAAAGGGTCTGGCCGAAAAAATCCAAAGCGCTCTGGTTAGCGTTGGCTTTACCGACCGAGGGGTTAAAGAGGCCAACTTTTACGTGTTGCGAGAAACCAAAGCGCCCGCCGTTTTAATCGAAATCGGATTTATTGACAACAGCCAGGACAATACTTTGTTTGATACCAAGAGAGATGAAATTGTCAAAGCAGTTTCTGGCGCTATCCTTTCCCAACTGGGGTTAGCATACATAGAAGAAAGCAAGATTGGTCTGGAAGGAGCTTTGGAGGTGCTGGTTAGAAATGGCATACTGAAATCTCCTGAATATTGGTTGGGAAACGCCCAGGCAGGCAAAACCGTCAAAGGCGAATATGCCGGACTGCTTATTAAGCGAATGGCTGAATACATTTCACCGCAGCAGCATTGACTACGATTACATTTAAGCAACCGCCCGTGGAGCAAATCATCCTGCTCTGCGGGCTTTTTCTTTTTGCTGGGGTTCGACTCCCGCTAGTTTTTCGTATATCGGTGGGAGGTAATGACGGTAAAACATTTGATACCGTCCGATTCTTGCTCCTCCTGTGGCTTATACCGAAGGCTTTTAAGGGTTGCCTTCGGAGGAGGTATTGTAATGGACCAACAGCAAAAAGAGAAAATCATTAAAATGCGACAGGACGGCTTTAGTTATTCAAGAATATCGACAACTCTTGATATTTCGGAAAATACGGTGAAGTCATTCTGCCGCAGGAACAATCTTGGTAGTTCTAATAAAGAATCCTTCTTTCAGAGGGATGGAATTCTTTGCCGACAGTGTAGAACCCCTCTTATCCAGACACCTGGAGTAAAGGAGAAAAGGTTCTGCTCAGATAAATGCCGCATGGCTTGGTGGAATGATCACCCGGAAGCCGTCAACCGTAAATCCATTTATACTTTTACCTGCCCTATATGTGGTCGTGATTTTGAAAGCTATGGAAACAAGAAGCGCAAATACTGCTCCCGCGCTTGCTACGGTAGGTGGAAGGCGGTGCGGCATGAGTAAGGCATTAGCAGTCATTCACTATACAGCCACCATGGCAGTTTTCAATAGATGGCTTGCAGCAGGCATTATCCGCGAAGATGAATTGATAAAAATTGAGGCAACTATCGCTCAAAAATATGGGCTTTCCGAGCGCAGCATATATCGCCAAAACGCTTGATAATATGGGCTTTTGGAGCGAATATGTCATAGCGAAAGGAGGTCAATATGGAAAGAATAGTTTCGAGAATACCCCCTTCGGTATCACCGATCCCTGCTAGATTACGGGTTGCTGCTTATGCCCGCGTATCATCTGGAAAAGATGCGATGTTGCAATCTCTGGCAGCTCAAGTCAGCTATTACAGCAACCTCATTCAGCAGCGCCCGGATTGGGAATATGCTGGTGTATACGCCGACGAGGCACTGACGGGAACCAAGGACGCTCGCCCACAATTTCAACGCCTGATTGCCGACTGCAAGGATGGCCGCATTAACCTGGTGGTTACTAAATCAATATCACGTTTTGCCCGCAACACCGTAACGTTGCTTGAAACCGTGCGAGAACTAAAATTGCTTGGGGTTGATGTCTATTTTGAGGAGCAGAATATTCACTCCATGAGCGGGGACGGAGAACTCATGCTCACCATCCTGGCATCTTATGCTCAGGAGGAAAGCCGTTCGGTTAGTGAGAACTGCAAGTGGAGGATTCGTAAGCGGTTCCAGCAAGGTGAGATTGTAAACCTGCGTTTCATGTTCGGTTATCGAATCAACAATGGTCAAATTGAAATCGATCAGGAACAGGCCGAAATCGTTCAAATGATCTACGCCGATTACATAAAAGGCCTGGGATGCGATCGGATTGCTGCCAGGCTGCGGGAAATGGGTGCGCAAACGTTCAGCGGCAGACAGTGGACAGCAAAGCGGGTCCTGGCTATCCTTAATAACGAGAAGTATTCTGGCAACGCGCTGCTTCAGAAAAAGTATGTCGCCGACCACTTGTCAAAGAAGCTGGTTTATAACCGGGGAACCTTGCCGATGTATTACGCTGAAGGAACCCACGAGCCGATCATTGACCCGCTCACCTTTCAAAAGGCGCAGGAAATCATGGCTCTTCGCCGGGAGAATAGAAATGTCAGAAAAAACCCGGCCAACCGTTACCCGTTTTCGGGTTTAATCTTCTGCCCCCGCTGCGGCAAGAACTACCGGCGGGTAACCTACAAGGGGCATGCAGCGTGGAACTGTCCCACCTTCGTCCATTACGGCAAGGACGCCTGCCCAGCCAAGCAGATCCCGGAACCAATCCTAATTTCGCTGACCGCTGAAGTGTTGGGTCTGGCGGAATTTGATGAGGGAGTTTTCCGATCCCTGATTAAGCAGATGCAGGTGCCGCAAGCCAACAAGGTAATTTACATTTTTCAAGATGGTCATGAAGTTGAAGCCCTCTGGCAAGACCGGTCACGCAAATCTAGCTGGGACGACAAAAAGAAACAGCAGGCGCGGGAAAGGGCGCTTGCCTACCAAAGGGGAGATTTGAAGTGAAACCCGCTCGAGCCGTTACTGTCATACCACCAACCATAAACCGCTTTGTACCGGAAACGACTGGTGTGGCGGCAAGAAAAAGGGTAGCCGCATATGCCCGCGTTTCAACAGATTCTGAGGAACAGCTTACCAGCTACGAAGCCCAGGTAGACTACTACACCAAATACATCAACGAACGTGCTGATTGGATATTTGCCGGGATATACACCGATGAAGGTATAAGTGCCACCAATACCAAGAAGCGCGATGGGTTTAAGCAGATGGTCGCCGATGCACTGGATGGAAAAATCGATTTGATTGTTACCAAATCAGTCAGCCGCTTTGCGAGAAACACAGTTGATTCTCTGGTTACGGTTCGTCAGCTAAAAGAAAAAGGCGTTGAGGTCTATTTCGAGAAGGAGAACATTTTCACGCTGGACAGCAAAGGGGAACTTTTAATCACCATTATGTCCAGCCTGGCACAGGAAGAAAGCCGGTCAATTTCTGAAAATGTAACCTGGGGCCAACGCAAACGAATGGCTGATGGAAAAGTCAGCCTGCCTTATGCCCACTTCCTTGGCTACGAAAAGGGGGAAGATGGCTTACCTAAAATCGTTGAAAAGGAAGCGGAAACAGTGCGGCTGATTTACAGGATGTTTCTTGAGGGTAAAACGCCTTCAGCCATCGCCAAACACCTTGCCAATCTGGGTATCCCATCTCCAGCCGGGAAAAAAACCTGGCAAGTGGCGACAGTAATAAGCATTCTGACTAACGAGAAATACAAGGGTGATGCTCTGCTGCAAAAAAGCTTCACGGTGGATTTTCTCACCAAAACCACCAAAGTCAACGAGGGTGAGGTTCCTCAATACTATGTGCAGAATAGCCATCCCGCCATTATTGAGCCGGACGAATTTGATGCGGTGCAGCTTGAAATGGAACGGCGTAAAAAACTCGGTAGGCCAGTCAGTTGCCACAGCCCATTTTCAGCTAAAATCGTTTGCGGTGACTGCGGCGGTTTTTACGGCTCCAAGGTTTGGGGTTCCAACACCAAGTATCGGCGCACGGTATGGCGGTGCAATGAGAAGTACAAAAACGATAAACCATGTTCAACACCTCATATTACAGAAGATGAAATTAAGCAGCGTTTTCTGAAAGCATTTAACATATTGATGGGTGATCGGGATGAGGTTCTTAGCAACTGCCGCCTAGCCCAAGAAGTTTTATGCGATTGCTCGGCAATTGAAACGGAACTTGCGGAACTGCACCGCGAAATTGAGGTTGTTTCCGAACTCATGAGAAAATCCATTTATGAAAATGCGCGCTTTGGCGTCAATCAGGATGAATATAATCAACGATACCAGGGATACATTGAGCGGCACCGGATAGCAACAGAGCGAGTTGCCGAACTGGAGGATATGCAGCGAAACCGTCAAAACAAATCATTAACACTGGAAAGGTTTATCCGGGAAATCGAAACCCGACCGCTTGTGGTCGATGAGTTTGATGAGAGTTTATGGTTGGCAGCCATTGATAAAGTAATAGTCCATGGCGCTGGTGACATCCAGATGGCTTTCAGAGATGGTACGATGTTTAAAGCATAATTTATTGAATATAATAATTAGTTATATGTTAATAAAATAAAAGGAATATAGTTTATCGTCTAGAATTATGGATTAAATTTGTTTGGAGGAATGTATATGGAATTTAACGACAAAGAACAAATGTTAATTATTGATTCTAAAGAGCGCGCGGAAAGTCTTTACAGGGATGGCGATTACCTATGTTCCGAGGCGGTATTTACAGTGGTCAATGATTATTTAGGAAGACCAATGCCTGCCGAAGCAGTAAAGATGGCTTCGGGATTTCCAGTAGGCATGGGTACTGCTGGTTGTGCTTGCGGGGCTCTTTCGGGTGGAGTCATGGCTCTCGGGCTAAAGTTTGGGCGTACAGAACCGAGGGCAGAAATGCCTGATATGTTCAGGGTATCTAAAGAACTGCATGATGAATTTAAAAAGAAGTTTCGCAGCACTTGCTGTCGGGTATTGATTAAAAAATTTGAATTTGGTGACACAGAACACATTAAGCAATGTGTATATATTACCGGGCAAGTAACGGAAATGGTGATAAAAAAGATAATTCTTGCTGAAAGACTAGGGCAAAATATAACAGAATAGAGAGAATATCCTAGAATTTTATCCAAAGTGACGCGTTATATAATAAAAGCTAAATAAGAGTGTCATTCGGCAGCAAAGGTAATCCATCTCCCCCTTTTAAACTGCTCCCATAGGGTGAGACACCAAGCCGTTAAAAATAAGCTAAAATGTAATCATGGAAAAGAGAAATCGCTATACAGCAGAATTTAAAGCCAAAGTGGTCTTGGAACTCCTTCAGGAGGAGGCTACCCTGAATCAGGTGGCTTCTAAGTACCAGCTAAATCCCCAGATGCTCAGCCAATGGAAAAGCGACTTTGTAAAGAACGCTGCCATGGTATTTGAAAAGAACAAAGATGAAGCCGGGAAAATCCGCAAGGAGATGGAGGAAAAGGAAGCCCGGTATCAGCAGATTATCGGCCAGCAGTCTTACGAGATTGACTGGCTCAAAAAAAAATCTGGCCTTAAGTAACCCACCCGAGGTTCGTAAGGCTATGGCTGAGCCTGACAATAAACGGATCAACCTGGCGCGTCAGGCTCACCTATTAACGGTCAATCGCACCAGTCTATACCGTCAGCCGCCAACTGCTGCCTGGTCTCAGTTAGATCTTGACGACATGCGCATGATTGATGCAATCTACACCACCCGCCCCTATTACGGTTACCGCAAAATCACCGCTCAGATGCGGCTAAAAGGGCGTCAGATCAATCGCAAACGGGTGCGCAGACTTATGCAGATCATGGGGATTCAGGGGATTTGTCCTGGACCCAATCTGAGTAAGCGGCTCCATGCTAAATACTTGCACCCTTATCTTTTAAGAGGACTCAATATCATTCGCCCTGATCAGGTCTGGGCGGTAGATATTACATACATTCGCATGAGACAAGGCTTCATGTATCTGTTTGTGATTATTGACCTATACAGCCGCTTCATCGTAGATTACGAACTTAGCACCACCTTGGACAAGTATGTCGTCTTAAATTGCTTATCAAGGGCATTTAAGACAAGAAAACCCGAAATTATCAACAGTGACCAGGGAGGCCAGTTCACCAACGAGGATTACATCAAACTATTGCAAGGAGCAGGAGTCAAAATCTCCATGGACGGCAAAGGCCGTGCTTTAGACAACATTTTTGTGGAACGGTTCTTCCGGACACTGAAGTACGAAGATATCTATTTAAACGAGTACTCAACCCCCAAGGCCTTAAGGAGCGGCCTGCATCGATACATCGAGTTCTATAACTATGAAAGGTTACACCAGGCTCTAAATTACAGCCGCCCCATTGATTATTACCGGCATTCGCTGGTTGATAAAATAGCGTCATAAAAAGGAGGGACAGTAGTTAGCTTATTTTTCAGCTAAACCTGTCTTGACAACGGGGGGCACTATATTTTATGGATCGAGAGTTTCCTATATAGCTTACTATTAATTGACCTTTACAGAAATTTGCATGTTTGATTTGAACCGCAGGGCTGGCAGCGATGTCACCCTGCGGATTCTTTTAACCAAGGTTTATTAGACTACTTTGTCGTTTATTAATACTTGAATTATCATTCAAGTATCTATTGACACAGCAAACTGTGGAGTATAAAATTCTATTAAATAGATGAATGATTATTCAAGTATTCAACTAAATCGCAGTGAGGAGGGAATTGGATGGCAAGGAGAATTGCAGCAGTTGACCGGTGTGATTGCGATGTAATACATGAAGAAATAGTAGATCGGGTGAAGGCAAAAATGCCAACAGAGGAGTCGCTTTATGATTTAGCAGAGCTTTTTAAGGTTTTTGGCGATTCAACTAGAGCGAGGATCCTATGGGCTTTAGATGAAGCGGAAATGTGTGTCTGCGATGTAGCCTACCTGCTCAATATGACCCAATCCGCAGTATCACACCAACTGAGGGTTTTGAAGCAGGCTAAATTGGTCAAAAACCGGAAGGAAGGGAAGATCGTCTTCTACTCATTAGAAGATGAGCATGTAAGGCAAATTTTTGAACTGGGATTAAAACATATTAATGAATAGAACTAATTTCAGACGAATCTGGAACAGTGAAATATACAACGTTTGGATATTGCTCCAAAAATACACAGTTGATGATAGAAAGAAGTGATCTAGATGAATAAATTAGCTAAATCATCGGAATTCGAAAATAGATCAGAGACAGGTCAATTGATTCCAAGCAACATTATTCCTGAGATAACCGATGTGGAGGTAAGAACAGCACCAATTGCCTCTGCAGGACAGCAGATCAGTATGCTTGATGGGTCGGGAAAACAAGGTGCAACTAGCGGAGCAGCAATTTCGGGGATTAAAAAGGTATTAAAGCTCGAAGGTCTGGGCTGTGCTAATTGTGCTGCCAAGATGGAGATTGAAGCACGAAATCTTGAGGGGGTAAACAGTGCCTTTGTCGATTTCGTGACCAAAAAGATGACTATAGTTGCTGCCGACAAGAATGATTTTGATAGAATCGTTGGAGAGGTCAATGCCCTAGTAAAAAGAATAGAGCCAGATGTGAGAGTAATAGACACTGATAGTCAGAAGAGCAATAAAAGCATAATAAGGCTGGAAGGACTCGGTTGCGCTAATTGTGCCGCAAAGATGGAAACAGGGATTAACCAGTTAGAGGGAGTTAAAGTTGCTACAGTAGACTTTGTCACCAAGAAACTAACTTTGGAAACGTACGACGGTTACGGAACACCGGACTTAAGAGAACAGATAGAAAGCATTGTGAAAAAGATTGAGCCCGATGTCAGGGTCGAGTTTGGGGATGGTGCTCTAGGGTTCGTCAAAGAAGATACCCGTGATGATGATGATGACGATCACAACCATAGGAAACAGTGGATTAAACTCTTAATAGGGGGAGCCTTGTTTGCTGTCGGAGTCTTCTTAAACCTCTCCAATCAGTTGGAACTGGCTATATTCTTAGTAAGCTATGCTATAGTCGGTGGCGATGTGGTATGGCGAGCGGTGAAAGGGATAACCCGCGGTCAGGTATTCAGCGAACATTTTCTTATGAGCATCGCAACAATAGGTGCTTTCTTTGTAGGGGAATATCCTGAAGGTGTAGCGGTTATGTTATTCTATCTGGTGGGTGAAATGTTCCAGGATATGGCGGTTGACCATTCCCGTCGATCCATAAGCAGTTTAATGGACATTAGACCTGACTATGCCAATTTAAAAGTAGGTAATGAGTTAAGAAAGGTATCTCCCGAAGATATTGGAATCGGGGACCTCATAGTGGTTAAACCAGGAGAAAAAATACCTCTTGACGGCAAGGTTGTTGAGGGGACATCAATGGTTGACACTTCAGCACTGACCGGCGAATCTGTTCCCCGTGAACTGGAACCAGGGAATGATGCATTAAGCGGATTTATCAATAAAAATGGAGTACTAACGGTTGAAGTTACTAAAAGCTACGGGGAATCAACCGTTGCCAAGATTTTGGATCTGGTGCAGAATGCCAGCAGCCGGAAAGCACCTACAGAAAACTTCATTACCAAGTTTGCTCGCTACTATACTCCGGTTGTGGTTTTTGGAGCATTGGCACTGGCCATCATACCGCCTTTGGTTATTGATGGAGCTATCTTCTCTGACTGGATTTATAGAGCCTTAGTATTTTTGGTTGTATCTTGCCCGTGTGCCCTGGTAATTTCTATTCCATTGGGATTTTTCGGCGGAATCGGAGGATCTTCGAAGAGAGGCATATTGGTGAAGGGCGCCAACTACCTGGAAGCATTAAACGATGTAGAAACAGTTGTTTTTGATAAGACCGGCACTCTAACAAAGGGCGTTTTCAAGGTCACAGAAATAAACCCAGCCAGTGGGATTGACGCCAAAGAGCTGCTGCAATGGGCAGCTTATGCGGAGAGCTATTCAAACCATCCCATTGCTCTTTCGATTATGAGTGCGTTCCATGCGGATATCGATAAGAATCTGATTGGCAATTACCAGGAAATTGCGGGCAACGGTATAAAGGTCGAGGTAAACGGCCGGGAAGTACTGGCTGGAAATACCAGATTGATGGAAAGCGAAAATGTCAGTTGCTCTGACGTCGAAACTGTTGGTACTGCTATCCATGTAGCAGTAGAAAAACAATATGCGGGCAATATAGTAATTTCCGATGAAATCAAAGAAGACTCAGCCAAAGCCATCGGAGAGCTCAAATCGCTGGGGATCAAGAAAATCGTTATGCTCACCGGAGATATAAAAAAGGTTGGCGACAAAATAGGGGCGCAGTTAGGTCTGGATGAAGTTTACTCAGAGTTGCTTCCGGCCGACAAGGTCGACAAACTGGAAGAGATAATGAGTAGCAAGAAGTCGTCTAAAGGTAAGGTTGTGTTTGTTGGAGACGGTATCAATGACGCTCCGGTACTAGCCCGGGCGGATATTGGGATGGCAATGGGCGGGCTGGGTTCGGATGCAGCCATTGAAGCAGCAGATATTGTAATAATGACTGATGAACCATCTAAAATAGTCTCTGCAATCAAAATTGCTCGGAGGACAAAGGTTATTGTATATCAAAATATAGTTTTTGCATTGGCTGTTAAAGCAATATTCCTGGTCTTGGGAGCTGCCGGGGTGGCAACGATGTGGGAAGCGGTCTTTGGAGACATGGGTGTGGCTTTGATCGCCATATTTAATGCGCTGAGAGTCATGAATACGAGAAGTATATAATTATAAAATTTAAAGGGAATTGGTTATTTAACAGTCAGCACTCTCATCCAAATTCAACACCTAAAATAATGGCTTGGATTATTGAGGCATTAGAATGCAAATTATTCTCAGACCTGAAAGAGACAACTTGAAGTTAAGGTTATAAACCACATAACCCTTGCGAAGAATAGTATTTATGAGAAGCGTTGCAGCGATGTGAATGCTCAATATGAGGAGGACTTTAAGTGAAAAATATCGATATTTTTGATCCTGCCATGTGCTGTTCCACTGGTGTATGTGGACCAACTATAGATCTGGAACTGATGAGAATAGCCACAGTTATTAATTCCTTAAAGGATAAAGGGATTATTGTCAGAAGGCACGGATTATCCAATGAACCGCAAGATTTTATCGCGAATAAAGTTATAAGTGACCTTTTGCAAAAAGAGGGTGCGGAAATCTTGCCGGTGACTCTTGTGGAGGGTGCCGTGGCAAAAACCAAGCAATACCCGACTAATGAAGAAATCGAGAAATGGTTGGGAATAGAAATAAAATCAGATCCAGTAACCAGGATAGACGGTTGCTGTGGACCAAAGGGGTGCTGTTAATATGAGTGATCAACTCGAAGCATTTGATTTGAGCAAAATAAAGCTCACCAAATACTTGTTCTTTACAGGCAAAGGCGGGGTCGGTAAAACCTCTCTGGCTTGTGCTGTGTCGGTAAATCTAGCTGATAGCGGGAACAAGGTTTTGCTGATTAGCACTGACCCCGCCTCTAACCTGCAGGATGTATTTGCGACCGAGCTAGATGGTAAAGGTGTGCAGATTAATGGGGCGCCAGGGCTGGTAGTAGCCAATCTGGATCCAGAAGAAGCCGCCCGAGAATATAGGGAATCAGTAGTCGGGCCTTATAGAGGTAAACTGCCGGATAGCGTAATTACCAATATGGAGGAACAGCTGTCGGGATCTTGCACGGTTGAAATAGCGGCTTTTGACCAGTTCTCAAACTTTATCACTAATAAGACAACAGAGGATCTATACGACTATATCATTTTCGATACTGCGCCAACCGGGCATACCTTGCGCATGCTGCAACTACCTTCAGCATGGAGTAATTTCATCGCGGAAAGTACCCATGGCGCCTCATGCTTAGGTCAGCTCGCCGGACTGCAGGATAAAAAAGATATGTATAAAAATGCAGTTATAAACCTCGCTGATAAAGCTAAAACCACACTAATACTCGTTTCCAGACCCGAAGAAACACCGCTGCTAGAGGCGGAGCGGTCTAGTATAGAATTAAGTGATTTGGGAATTAAAAACCAACTGCTAGTTATCAACGGTGTGTTGGGGGAAGCGACTGATGATTTGTCGCGAAAAATATTTTCTAAGCAGCAGGATGCTTTAGGAAAGATTCCATCGGGATTAAAGGAGTTTGAAACCTACACTATACCGCTTCGCACCTACAATATTTTAGGACTGGATAACATTAGGGCTTTCCTGAGGCATGATGATTTTCTAAGCCAAGATTCACAGATTGAACGACCGGTCCTGAAAGGAATTGAGGCGCTCATTGAAGATATATATACGTCTGACAAAAAGGTTATCTTCACGATGGGAAAAGGTGGGGTTGGCAAAACTACAATCGCTGCCACGATAGCCTTGGCATTAGCGAAAAAAGGTGTTAAGGTGCATTTGACGTCAACTGATCCAGCTGACCATCTAAAATATGTATTTGCTGGTGCGAAGAACATTACTCTCAGCCGCATAGATGAAAAGCAGGAATTACTAAACTACCAGAATGAAGTGCTTAGCAAGGCACGCGAGACTATGAGCGAAGATGATGTTGCCTATGTGGAAGAGGATCTGCGGTCTCCTTGCACCCAGGAAATTGCTGTATTTAGGGCTTTCGCCGAGATAGTTGATAAAGCTGAGAATGAGGTTGTAGTCATAGACACAGCGCCAACTGGGCATACTCTGCTGCTTCTTGACTCGACTTTAAGTTATCATAGAGAAGTTCAAAGAACCAAAGGTGAAACACCTATTTCAGTACAGAGACTATTGCCCAGACTCCGGGACGAAAAACAAACCGAAGTCATAATTGTAACCTTGCCCGAAGCTACTCCAGTTTTTGAAGCTATGAGACTTCAAGAGGATCTTAGCAGAGCCGGGATTAAAAATAAATGGTGGGTTATTAATCAGAGCCTCTCAATGACCCCAACTAAAAGTACTATGCTGATGGCTCGTGCGGAAGCCGAGATACCTTGGATCAATAAAGTGAAAGACATTAGTGGAGACAATTTTGTGGCTATACCATGGCTTCAGAATGCCTCAGTTGCGAATGTCGCATACTCAAGAATCTAGCAAATAATAATTCTGGCAAAGAAAAACCGTCACCAAAGACAAGAAGTGTAAACATGATGGAAAACAATTCTTCCACTGTGTTGTACTGTTTCATCCAATGTTGCTATTATGTAGCGGAAATGAGAAATGCAATTTCTTGTATCTGGAGACTCAGTGTTTGCGTCCGCAGTCAGGGGCCAGAAAGTAGTTTGTATGAAGCTTTGATGGAAGTAGCCTAAATGCTGGAATAAAGCCACAAACTCTTCTAAACTAATATTCATGCAAAATGCCAGTATATAGTCTCGTAAGACTTATGCACACTCCTCACAAAAATGCACACCCCCACCCTGAAATCGTTGAAAGATTGACCGGGGGTGTGCATTTGTATCATTTTATAGTAGGTTAGCCAGATGAATCCACAGACACCTTAAAGGTAACTTTAACGGTGTCTTTGTTTATGGTCACCCTTTCAACAAACTCTTCCACCAGTTGTTTGCAGTTTGCCGGGTCCTTGCTTTTCAGCAATTTGCGGTAATGTTGCAGGTAGGAGGCTATTGCATCTTCCGACAGCAAATCCTGCGACTGCTTAATGCGCCACTCCTGCAGCCTGCTTTCGAGGGAAGATTTTTTTGTTTCGAGACTTTTTAGTTTCTCAACAATAACACGGACTGTCTCACCGCCTTCGGTAATTGCGTGGACCAGGTTGTTGATCTGTTTATCGACCTTGGAGAGTTCTTGTTCGAGAAATAATCCCTCGCCGGCGTTTTTCATTTTTTCTTGTTTGTAGTGGATTGAAATTTTACGGGCAAGCTCGGGTATGGCGCGGTCGTTTAGAAGCCGGGCTTCCAGTTCGGACAACACGTAGTCCTCAGCCAGTTCTTTTCTTATTTTGCCGTTGCCGCATTCGCCGGTGCGCTTGCCGTAATTGCATTCGTAATAATATTGTTTGCGGTGGTCCCGGGACACGCGAGTGTGGTAGCTTGATGAAGTTCCGACCATTCTCTTGCCGCACTCTCCACACCAGATAACGCCGGAAAGAATGTATATCGTCTGCGCTTTATAACGGGCTTTTGAATTCTGCCGCTGGTTTTTGTCCATCTTTGTCTGTACCTCCCAAAATATTTCTGGCGGGATGATTGCCGGTATAGCGCCCATTATTTCGATGACTTCCTCCCGGCTTTTTGACCTGTGGTTGTTTCTGCGACCGTCGGGGGACTTGCTTGCCGCCCGGTTGAAAACGTAGATGCCGGCGTATTTCTTATTCCGTAAAATATCGTGAATGCTGTTCTTGCTGAACGGTCGGCCGAGCTTGGTTTTTAATCCTCTTTTGTTGAGTTCGTCCTGTATTTTACTGTAACCATGCCCTTGATGGAACATGTTGAAAATAACCCGGACGGCCTCCGCTTCGGCTTCATTGATTTCGTAACGTCCGTCTTTGTCTATCGACAGGCCGAGAGGAGGGAGTCCGCCCGTGTGTTTTCCTTGCAGCGCGGTTTCCTTCATGCCCTTCATTACTTCGCGGGCCAGGTTTTTTGAATAATATTCAGCCATCCCTTCGATGATAGATTCCATCAATACGCTTTCAGGACTGTCGTCGAGATGTTCCAGCACTGATTCAACCCGGACCCCCGCGCGTCTTAGTTCACGTTTATAAAATGCGCTGTCGTACCTGTTGCGCGCGAAACGGTCCAGCTTATGTACCAGTAAAACGTCGGCCTGTAGACGGTGTGTTTTTATATCGTTAATCATTTGAATAAACCCTGGACGGTCGTCCGTGGTTGCGGATTTTGCTTCATCGGTATAAACTTTGACCACGCTATAACCTTCTTTATAAGCGTAGTCATTGCACGCTCTTACTTGGGCGGTGATACTCTCTTCTCTCTGGTTGTCGCTCGAAAAACGCGCGTATATAACGGCTTTCATTTTTCCTCCGGAATTCTTGGTGAACCTACTTCGGCCCTGTTCTGAAGGAGGTTCACGCTCACTTAGTTTGAAACATCAAAGAGCCCTTTTTTTGCGTCTTCTATCATTTGAAGAAATCCTGTCCGGTTGTCCGTTGTGGCTGAACGTGCTTCGTCGGTGTATATCTTAATGGTAACTATGTTATTATTTTTTGCGTATTCTGTGTTTTCGTAGATCTGGGCGTCAATAGATTCTTCTCTTTGGTTGTCCGGGGAGTACCTTGTGTATATTGCGCCGCGAATCAATACTTACACCTCGCCGGACCTATAAGTTAGTTTTTATATTTTTTAATAATGATGCTTATAATTTTGTAATAATCATGCCGATTAATTAAATACATGGATTTCTTTATTTTTAATGACGCTTCTTGGCGTTAACATTACTTTCGGGTGTCGGTATCTTAGCCGCTAATTAGTTTTTTAGCATATTCTGGGCTGATAAGAATTACGTTGTCACTTAGCACGATGTAGTCTTGCAATAAACCCGGCATGATTATTACTGTTACTTCCATGCAATCCCCCCTGTCAAACATTTTAACCACATTGTTCGACAGGAAACGATTTTACTCCTTAACAAAAAATCAGACAAGTTTCGACATTGTTTTTACTTTAGGGACATTGGTTTTCTTCCTTAAGGTTCCGGTTAGCTGAGTTGATAAAATTAAATTGATGGGCCGCAATACATTACCTTCTTTTCTCCTGCTTCTAGGAGTAGCAGGTTTCTTATATGAATCTTTGCCTCAACTTTTCATATTCTTCCGGTGATATATCTATATCGCGAAGGATTTTTCTGATTAAGCCCCTACCTAAATCTTCTCCCTTATGAAAGGGGACTACAGTGCAGCGCCCATCGGGATGAGCAAACAGAACATGACTGCCAACCTGTCTTTGGCGCGCGAAACCGAGGCGAAGCAGTATCCGCTCCATATCTTCGGAAGAGATGATAGCAAGCTTTGTCATGGTTGCACTTCTACCTGATGGATGCCTATGAATTTTCCTGGTTCTGGTATGAAGTCGCTATTTTCGTCAAGGTAAAGTTTAATTGCTTCTTGAATCCGCTTTTCCAACTCGCTCAGGTTATCTGCCTGGGTATGGCAACCGGGGAGAGATGGTACGGAGGCAATATACTTGCCGTCTTCGTCTTGTTCAATTATGACCAAAAAGCGGTGACCGGTCACAATAATCAACTCCTGAAGTTTTATTTTTATTTTTTATGTTTCTTTTTTCCAGGGGCGCTTGAAGTTTGGATCTTTTAGTTTTTCTTCCAGACCTTTGATTATTTCCTTTTTCTCCTGGTCGGAGTAAGTGTCAGTTTCACCCATTTCACTTTCAACCCAATACACACCCTTTTGTTTGACCATTTCAAGGGTCTTGTCCAACGATTTAAGCCATTCAATTATCAGCTCATTTGAAATACCTTTGTTTTTCCTGGCCTGTATTTCTTTTAGCAGGCCATAATTATTTTTATCTGAAACAAGTTTCCAGATGTCGGTGGGTATGGCAGATATGTCTTGATCAATAGAAAAGAACTCCTGAACAGTGATCCCTAAGCCTTCGCAAATACGAAAAATAGTATCCACTGTAGGACGTTTTTTCCTTGATTCTATTTGCCCAATATAAGATTCAGATAAACCGGCCCTTCTACCTAATTCACCTTTAGAAAGACCTACACCCTCGCGCAGTACCTTGAGTCTTTTCGCAACGTCCATAATTTTCCCTCGTCTCAAAACTATAGTTTTATTTTAACACAAAAATTAGTAATAAAAACAAAACTATGGTCTTGACATGGTAAAGACTATAGTTTATATTTTGGTTAACTGGAGGTGTAGCTATGAGACTAAAACAAATCATGGAAACAAAGGGCGTTTCTACATCAAGACTCTCCGGACTTTCTGGTCTTTCGGAAACATACATTAGACTTCTACTTTCGGAAAGGAAAAGCCCGACGCTTCGCACTCTTGAAAAGCTTGCCGCAGCATTGGGCGTATCAGTAGTTGATCTCCTTGACCACCAACCCAAAGCCGTTGGCGAGTAGTTTTAACCCTATGAGTAAAAAACTGCGCTGTCTCAATTGCAACCGCGTGCTGGGTATCCTCAAAAAGGAGCTTGTTGAGATAAAATACCCGAGATGCGGCGCACTGAACCTGTGCGATCCCAAAAGAAAGGCCCTTGTCAGGGTTGTAAGGATGGGTGTAAAAAATGATACGGCCGGTACATGAGATGTAAATAACATCATTACTCTTGGGGGAATGGCTACAACTACTTCCTTTCAGTACGCAGGAGGCGCAGTTCCCGGTCATGATCTCTTAGTTTATTAAGATGCTCGATGTTCTGACGTGCAAGGAATTCTACCCTGTCTTCTATCCGGGCCAAAGAATCCTTAATGCTGGCAAAGTAATCTTGGTTCACCGAGCGGTCATCAAATAGGGCACGGATTTTCTCGACTACTTCGTTCTCGATGCGGGTTTCCAAGCGGATTTGATTGCGTTTGACGGCTTCCAGTCCGTTTTCCACAGAGTCAAGCTTTTCAAAAACTTTATTAAATTGCTGCAGCATTAACTCTTGAAATTTGTCGTTATCCATATCCAATCTCCTTTCATCAATCGTTTTCAACCCAGGTATCCAGCACAGCGTTCAAAACCTTTAGCTTGTCTGGCGTCAACTTCTGCACCTTGTCAACTATCTGGCGGACCTCCGGCGGTAGTTCCGGGGCCTGGTCGGCGAAGAACTCGGCCAGGGAATAACCAAGACCAGTAACTATTTTCTCAAGTACTTCGAAGGTTGGTTGACGTTGGCCACTCTCTATTTCACTAATAGCAGATTGTGCAGCACCAGAACGTTTTGCTAGTGCATTCATACTTAATCCTTGTTGCTCTCGGAAGGCTTTAATTCTTTGGCCGATGTCCAAATTCCACACCCCGAAGAAGTAGTTATCTTAATTCAGATTGTAACACATATTTTTTAAAGGGATTTATACGAATACGTATTGACAATTTATACGAAAACATATAAGATATTAACTGTAAACAGATAGGTGGTGATGAGGAATGAATAACCTGGCCCAAAGGCTTATGGAATTACGTGGCAATATATCGCAAACCGAATTAGCCAAAAAGGCCAGAGTACCACAATCGGCCATCAGTGAAATTGAGTCCGGTAAAAGGGTGCCTCGGGCAGATACACTTCAAAAACTCGCCTTGGCCCTGGGCGTGTCGGTGGCAGACCTGCTGGATGAGCCGCAGTCCCGCGCCGAGGCGGTGGGCCAGTAAAGTTTTCGTCCCCTTACGGGGTTAATAAGGTTCAAATAACCGGAGCCGATTAATCCAACAACTGCAAGAAATCTTCAACGGTTATTTCTGCCTTGCGGATTAAACTGCGTAAAGTGCCGCGGTCAAGTGTTTTGTGGTTCGGCACCGAAAGGGTAACGTTGCTTCCTTTTTTAACAAGGACGATGTGACTGCCCCTTTGTCTGACAACAACCCAACCGGCCTTCTTAAAAGCCAAAACAGCTTGCAAGCCGGATATGACAGGCAGCGGCGGCATTAGATTGCCACCTCGACTTCCTTCATGGGCAAAAAGAGTGGCAAATTTTGCTCACGGCGCACCTCAAGGCAAAGTTCAATAGCTTCTTTAATGTTCGCCAATGCTTCTTCCTCGGTTTTCCCCTGGGAAACACATCCGGGGATAATAGGACACTCGGCGACAATGTAACCATCTTCTCCAGGGTGTAGCGTTACGGGAAAGCGCAAGAGGCATACCTCCTTGTTTCATTAGTAATAGTTTTAATCGCTTTCAATCCAACTATCCAGCACGGCGTTCATCACCTTCAACTTATCCGGCGGCAGCTTGGCGACCTTTTCACACACCCGCCGCACTTCTGGAGAAACTTCCGGAGGATGGTCGGCGAAGAACTCGGAAAGGGTGATGCCAATAACATCGTCCTATTTATTCATCTTCTATTTTGGCTTTTTCGAAATCTCGAAAAAATTCAGCAGTGCTAATGCCTAAAGCTTCGGATATTTTCCTTATCGTTCCTAGTCTTGGATTCTTGCTTTCGCCATGGATGATGCTGTTCAGAGTAGACTGTGTTACACCTGACAGTGTTGCTAGTTTATTGATGGAGATGTTCCGTTCTTTGCATAAGCTGATAATTCTTTTAGCTACCCATTCAGCTATTGTCAATTGAACACCTCCATTCAACGATTATTCGTTATTAACAAGTATACCAAAAAAACTCAAAATATATTAACGATAAACCGTTGACAATATAACGTTGTATCGTTAATATATATCTAAGGGGTGAACGTTATGTCGTTAACTAAAACTACTTTTTCAAAGAGGCTTCGCTATTTGCGAGTGCTTGCAGGCAAATCTCAGCAGCAAATATATAAGGAAACTGGTATTCCCCAGACCACGATTAGTTGTTGGGAGAATGCCATAGGAGAGCCAAGTGTATCTGATTTGCCAAAGCTTGCCGCTGCCCTCGGCATATCGGTATCTGATCTACTGGGCGAAACCCAATCCAAAGCCGTTGGCGAGTGAACAGCCAGGCGGAGAATTGAAAGAGGAAGGGTGGCAAAAATGTTCCCTCAGCCACTGAAAAGTAACCATATGCAAATAATGTTCGTCGAACTGACAGCCCGTCGAAGCGCTGACAAAATAGAAACGATCAAAGAAAAAATTATCGGCCCGGCCCCGGACGATCCCGACGATTTTCTCGAAAGGCTTGCTAAAATAATCGGCCCGGCGGTAATACACATCATGAAAGAGGCCGGTTCGAACAAACAAAAGGCTGTAACAAGGTAATAACATCCTCCGCGAAAATAAAGGTAATATTGATGATAAACAGATGGTTAATTCCAGGTAATGATTGTTCAGGAATTATTAATTCTACCTATGGCAAATTATTCCTCTTTATTGTGGATATATTCAAGGTGTTAACGCACGTTAACTTGCAGGGCGCATTTACGTGCGTTAACGGAAAGGAGCTGGCAACGGTTGGCTGTTAAGATCGCGGTGGCAAATCAGAAGGGGGGCACGGGGAAAACGACGACCTCCATCAACCTGGGCGCCTGCCTTGCGGCAACAGGTAAGAAAGTG
>Ga0208825_1000719_pt1 | contig 29301 bp, 36 predicted proteins | sample AD_UKC113_MetaG_FD_184450 | JGI IMG/M metagenome (GOLD analysis project Ga0208825, IMG submission 184450) | Active sludge microbial communities of municipal wastewater-treating anaerobic digesters from Hong Kong - AD_UKC113_MetaG (SPAdes)... | ecosystem: Engineered > Bioreactor > Anaerobic >...
GGAAAGGTGGGTGTAGTTAGGGCTGTTGATCAAAAGAAACGATCAGTTATAGTGGAAGGCTTGAATCTATACCAGAGACATCTGAAGGGTGATGGCAGGACTAGGACATCGGAGATTATTACAATAGAAAAGCCTTTTCCTGCATCTAAAGTTATGTTTGTGTGTCCTATGTGTAAAAAAGCTACAAGACTAAGTACAAAGAAAGAAGGGAAGAAATTGGTTAGAATATGTAAAAAGTGTGGAAAGAGCATAGTAGAAGAGAAGGAAGAGATTGTAGAAAAGAAAAAAGAGGAGAAAAAACCTAAAGAAATTAATAAAGAAAAGAAAGAATAAAAATGGCAAGATTACATGAAGAATACAACAAAAGAATAAAGAAGGAATTAATGGATGAACGAAAGTATCAGAGTATTATGCAGGTTCCTACCTTAGAAAAGATTGTCATAAATGTTGGTGTTGGGGAAGCATTAACAAATAAAGGGGCGATAGATGAAGTTGGTGAGATTTTAATGAAAATATCTGGACAGAAACCTGTTGTTAATAAAGCAAAAAAGGCAGTTTCAGCATTTAAAGTCAGAGAAGGAATGGAGATAGGAGAGTCAGTTACATTAAGAGGTGATAGAATGTGGGAATTTTTTGATAAACTGGTAAATATCGTACTACCAAGAACGAAAGACTTTAGAGGTTTGAGTCCTAAAGCCTTTGATGGACATGGAAATTATTCCTTGGGAATTGATGACCATACTGTATTTATAGAAATAAATCCTAATGAAGTGAATAAGATAAGAAGTTTAGAAGTTACATTGGTTACTACGGCAAGAACGGATGATGAAGCAAGAGCTTTTTTAGATAAATTTGGTTTTCCATTTAGAAAAGATGTCAACAAAGGCTAAAGAATACAAAGCAAAAGCATTGAAAAAGAAGTCTAAATACAGCACTAGGGTGTATAATAGGTGCGAAATTTGTGGAAGATCAAGAGGATATATTAGACACTACGGTATTTGCAGGATCTGTTTCAAGCAACTAGCAAGTGAAGGAAAAGTTCCTGGGGTTAAAAAATCAGTGTGGTAATTTAATAATTAAAAAGAATGAATGATTTAATAGCTGACCTATTAGCAAGAATACAAAATGGAATAATGAGGAAAAAAGATACTGTTCTTGTAGTTAATACAAAGATGAATAAGGCAATACTGGAAGTGTTAAAGAATGAGAAAATGATAGATAGCTATGAAGAGAAAGGAAATTGTATCGAAGTTAAACTTTTGTATGTAAATAATGAACCTGTAATTACAAAATTGGTAAGAGTAAGTAAACCAGGGCAGAGGATCTATGTTTCTAAGCAAGAAATTAAGCCAGTAATGAATGGAAGAGGAATATCAATAATTAGTACATCAGAAGGATTAATGTCTGGAGCTTTAGCTAAAAGTAGAAGTCTTGGTGGAGAGTTAATATGTGAAGTTTGGTAATCAAATGTCTAGAATAGGATTAAAACCAATAAAAATTGAAGAAGGAGTTGAAGTTGGAGTTAGTGAAAACTGTGTTACAGTTAGTGGCCCTTTGGGAGAATTAAAAATTAATCTTCCAGAAGGAATATCATGTGAAATTGAAAATGGAGAAGTTTTGGTAAAAAGAGATAATGATACTAAACAAGCGAAGTCTAATCATGGTACTTATCGTATGATTATAAGTAATGCAATACAAGGTGTTAAAAATGGATTTGAAAGAAAACTTGAACTTGTCGGAGTTGGATACAGAGCAAGAATGGAAGGTCAGACTTTGGTTATGAGTTTAGGATGGAATCATCCTGTTAAAATAGATCCTGTTGAAGGTATTACAATAGAAGTTCCAGAAGAGACAAAAATTGTGATAAAAGGGTATGATAAACAAAAAGTTGGAGAGTTTGCTGCTGGTATCAGAGAAATAAGAAAGCCAGAGCCGTATAAAGGGAAAGGAATTAGGTACGAAGGAGAGTATGTGAGAAGAAAGAGTTCTAAATCTAGTATAAAATCATAAAATGGCAAACTTAACTAAAAAAGAAAGAAGAATAAGAAGGAAAGCTCATATCAGGAAGAATATCCATGGGACATCTGAAAAACCTAGGGTATTTGTTTTCAAAAGCAACAGGTATTTTTATGCTGGGCTTGCTGATGATGATAAAAGTGTCGTTATTAAGTCGTTTATGTCAAAGAAAAATGAAAAGGATATATTAGAGATGGCAAAGAAGTTTGCACAAGAAGCTAAAAAATTTGATTCACTTGTGTTTGATAGAAGTGGATACAAATATCATGGTTTGATACAGAAATTTGTTGAAGAATTAAGAAAAGAAGGTATTAAAATTTAAGGTAAAAATATGAAAGAAGGAGATAAAAAAAATACAAAAGAAAGAAAAATGTTTGAGAAGAAATCTCTACCGATAAGGAGGGTAGCTAAGGTTACTAAAGGTGGAAAAAGATTAAGGTTTAGTACTGTGGTTGTTGTTGGGGATAGACATGGTACGGTTGGTGTTGCATTAGGGCGTGGAGCAGACGTGAGAGGTGCAGTAGAGCAAGGTGAGAGACTTGCTTCAAAGAGAGCTTCAAAGATTGAATTGATAGGAGATACAATTCCTCATGAAGTGACAATGAAATATGGTGCTTCTAAGGTATTGCTTAGACCTGCTCGTCCAGGTACTGGAGTTATAGCTGGATCTTCAGTGAGGACAGTTTTAGAGATGGCTGGAGTTGATAATGTATATGGAAAAATATTAGGTAGTTCTGATCCAAATGGTAATGCGTACTGTACTTACAAAGCACTCAAATCATTAAGAAGTGGAAGAGTTTTAGAAAGAATGACAAAAATGAGGGACAGAATCCAGTTGAAGGAACAAGCAGAAAAAGAAAAGAAAGAAAAGGAAGAAAAGAGAAGAAAGTTATTAAAAAAAGAAAAAGCTTCAGGAAGAGTGAAATCAAAAGGAAATGAGAAAAAAGTTAAAATGAATCCAAAGAAGTAATGAATCTTGAAAATATACCTAAAAGGAAAAATAGAATGGAAAAAACTAAAAGGCTTGGTAGAGGTTATGGCTCTGGTGTTGGAGGTCATACAGTAGGGCGAGGAACTAAAGGACAAAAATCGAGAGCTGGACACAAATCACTCGAATTTTTTGAAGGAGGAAATGTTCCATTTTTTAGAAGAATGCCAAAATACAAAGGATTTAATAGGAAGTTTAAGAAAAGCGTTAGTGCCGTTAATTTAGAAACTTTGGAGAAATATTTCAATGAGGGTGAGGTAGTTAACATCAATAGCCTAAAGGAAAAGGGAATAGTAAAAAAGAATTCAGAAGAGGTGAAAATTTTGGGAAAAGGAGATTTAAAGAAGAAGTTGACCATTGAAGGAATTAATATCTCGAAAAGTGCTGTGGAGAAGATAAAAGAAGCTGGTGGAATGATCAAATAATCTGCATTAAGATGGAGAAACTCTCAGAAAAACTTAAGTCTATTTGGAAAACAGAGGAGATTAGGAAAAAGATATTCTTTTCTCTAATGATAATGGTTGTGTACAGGGTACTGTCTGCAATTCCAGTATCAGGTATACCTGCGGAAGCAATAAAGCAGTTATTCGAAGGTACTGGTGTTGGCGAAGTTCTCTCTACAGTTTCAGGAGGTGTTCTTGAAACAGCTTCCATTGTAGCAATAGGGTTAACCCCCTATATCAACTCATCAATTATATTCCAGTTATTAGGTACTGTTATTCCAAAATTAGAAGAATTAGGTAAAGAAGGTCAGGAGGGTAGGAGAAAGATTTCAATGTACACAAGAATAGTTACAGTTCCATTAGCTATCCTTCAATCTTTTGTAATATATTCTTCTCTTCTGGCAATGGGGTTGATATCAAAACTGGGAACATTAGAGTTGATTGCTATGTCTGGTACACTTACTGCCGGTTCTGTCGTAATGATGTGGTTTGGTGAATTAGTATCAGAAAGTGGTGTAGGAGGAGGTTCTTCGTATCTAATTATGCTTGGAATATTATCTGGTATTCCGGGTACGATAAGAAGTAATTTCCTAACAATGGATTCAGTTCAGAAAATTGTATTTGGCTTAATTTCATTATTGCTTGTAACCTCTGTTGTATTTGTTACTCAGGCGGAGAGAAGAGTAAAAATACAATACTCGAGAAGAGTCCGTGCTGGTGGAGCAATGGAAAGCTATATTCCCATAAAGCCTACACAATCTGGAGTTATGCCAGTAATCTTTGCTATGGCATTTATTTCATTTCCACAGTTAATTGGTAAGTTTTTGGTGAGCAAGAATTACAATCAGGGACTAACGGATTTTACTCAAAGGATATTAGACTGGCTTAGTAACCCATATATATATAATTCTTTAATATTTGTTTTGGTTATTGCCTTTTCCTTCTTTTATTTGACTGTTGTATTTAAAACAGATGAATTAGCAGAAAATTTGCAGAAACAGGGAGCATTCATACAAGGAATAAGACCTGGAGAGAATACTGCTGAATATCTCAAAAAGGTAAGTTTTAGACTTACTACAATTGGAGCAATATTCTTAGCAGTTTTATCAATACTTCCAGATGTCTTTATTCAGATAGGCTTAATCCCACGATCGGTATATTCAGGAACAGGATTATTAATAGTTGTTGGTGTTATTTTGGAGGTAAAGAGACAAGTGGAATCAATGATAACCGTCAGAAGCTACAATAAATATTTGTAATATTATTCTAGTTTTTCAATCTTTATGATGACATTATTATTTCATGGTCCATCTGGAAGCGGAAAAGATACTCAAGCAGAACTTCTCGTTGAAAAGTATAACTTTGAAAATATTGGAACTGGTGAAATGATAAGAAAGATGGTAGAAGAGGGTGACACAGATGCTCTTAAGGCATATGAGTATGTAAAAATAGGAAAATTTGTTCCTGATGAAATTATATACAAGATGCTTCCTAAATGGGTTGATAAATATGATAAAAATAAAAACTGGGTGTTTGTATCAGTGGTAAGAAGTGTTGGACAGATAGATCTATTTGATGATCTTCTTAAACAAAAAGGTAGAGTATTAGACAAGTTTATTCATTTCAAATTGGATGAAAAGAGTGCTATTGAAAGAATGTCTCTTCGCAAATATTGTCCTAAATGTGGTGCCACATATCATGATAAATATAAACCAGAGGAAAAAAATGGATTCTGTTCAAAATGTGGTACAGAATTGATAAGGAGGGAAGATGATAAGCCTGAAAAAATAAAAGAAAGACTTTTAGAATATAATAGAACGATAGAACCAATACTTGATGCTTACAGGAAAAGAGGAATTTTAATTGAAATAGATGCTTCACCATCAATTGAAGACATACATGAAGAAGTTGTTAAGAAATTGAACTTGTAAATGCATATATTTTTTGTTATTCTCTGCATGTTCTTTTTTGAGATGTTGATGAGTGTTAAATTAAGATCTTTATTGAATTAATAGTACTCTTCTGGTATAATCCGGAAGGTTTTAAGTAAAGGGGGCATTAGATAAACTATGAATGACAGCAAAAAAGTTTTCGAATTTGATGGAATAGTAAAAGAATGCCTTCCCAATACTCAATTTGTTGTTGAGATCGATGTGAATGGATCCAAGCATCAGGTTGTTGGGTACCTATCTGGGAAGATGAGAATGCACTACATTCGAATACTGGAGGGTGATAAGGTTAAGATAGAAATGACTCCCTATGATAAAGAAATGGGGAGGATAACATATAGACTTTAATAAAAATGAAAGTAAGAGCTTCTGTAAAAAAAAGATGTCCTGATTGTTATGTGGTAAAGAGAAAATCCAGAGTATATGTCTATTGTAAAAAGAATCCTAAACATAAGCAAAGACAAGGCTAGTTTTAATTAAATTATTTGTTTCTAAAATGGCAAGAGTCGCAGGAATTGAAATACCAAATGACAAAAAAGTATGGGTTTCGCTGATGAGTATATATGGAATAGGCGAAGCAAGTGCTAAAAAGATTTGTGAGAAGAGCAATGTTAATAAAGATGTGTTAGTTAAGGATTTATCAGAGACAGAATTGGATAAAATAAGAAAAGTGATAGAATCGAACTTTACGGTCGAAGGTGAATTAAGACAAGATATATTTAGAAATATCAAAAGACTTAAAGATATTAGAGCATACAGAGGTATCAGGCACAAATTAGGTCTTCCTGTAAGGGGACAGAGGACTAGGCATAATGCTAGAACTAGAAAAGGGAAGAGTAGGCCTGTAGGTGGTTTAAAGAGAACTTTAGATAAAACATAATACATAAAAATATGGCAGAAACTGCAAAAGTTAAGAAAACAAAAACTGTAAAGAAAAATGTTCAAAGTGGAGTTGTCACTGTACAATCTACTTTTAATAATACGATTATTACAATAGCTGATGAGAATGGAGAAGTTTTAGGTCAGGGAAGTCCATCTAGAATAGGGTTTAAAGGTGCAAAGAGAGGTACTGCCTATGCTGCGACAAAGGCAGCCTTAGATGTTGCAGAAAAAGTTATAAAGAAATATGGATTAAGGGAAGTTAAAGTTGTTCTTAAAGGACCAGGAGCTGGAAGAAATGCTGCAGTTAAGGGATTGGATTCTGCTGGGTTGAAGATAACTATGTTAGTTGATAAAACACCTATTCCACATAATGGATGCAGAGCAAGAAAAGCTCCAAGAAAGTAGTTAAGATATATATTTTAAGTAATGGGAAGATACACTGGACCAAAAGAAAAATTGAGTAGAAGAGAAGGAGTAAACCTACATTTAAAAGGTTCAAGATCTTTTTCTGAAAAAAATGGTCTTCAAAGAAAACCTTTTGCTCCTGGACAGCATGGAAACAAGAGAAGAGCTAGACTTTCAAACTATGGATTCCAATTAAGGGAGAAACAAAAAGTAAAGAGAATATATGGTTTGAGAGAAAAGCAGATGCATTCGGTATATAAAGAAGCGGACAGAAGGTCCAAAACTAGGAACACGGATAAAGGTTTAGAATTTTTGAGACTTTTAGAACTTAGATTAGACAATGTTTTGTATTTAGCAGGACTTGCACCATCCAGAGCTGCAGCTAGACAGTATGTGGTACACGGTCATGTTAAGGTTAATGGTAAGAAACTTTCGATTCCGTCGTATGAACTTACAGAGAATGATTCTGTTGAATTGACAAAGGCTAAACTTGCACCAGCACAGAAACTGTTTGAGTCTCCTTCATGGATTGAAAGAAGTGGAGAATCGTGCAGAGTTGTAAGAATGCCTATTAGGGACGAGATTGATGAAGGAATAAAGGAGAACCTAATAATTGAGTTCTACTCTAGATAATTTTTGTTATTATTTTACTAATGGAAGCATTTAAGGACATAAGAGTTACCATAAAGGAAGAAAAGGAAAATTATGGACTTTTCTTAATTTCTCCTTTACCTAGGGGATATGGTCATACTTTAGGCAATTCGCTTAGAAGAATATTGTATTCTAGTCTTAAAGGAACAGGAATAACCAGTGTAAAAATCAAAGGTATAGATCATGAATATACTACGATAGATGGAGTAATGGAGAATGTAGTTGATGTCATAATGAATCTAAAACAGGTAAAATTCAAAACTTCTTCAGATGATGTTTTTACATGTAAAATAAAAGTAAAAGGAAAGAAAGAAGTTACAGCTGGAGATATTGAAGTCTCAGGAGATTTGGAAGTTGTAAATAAAGATGCTCATATAGCTACCTTGACAGACGCTTCTTCCTCTCTTGAAATGGAACTTAAAGTTGAATCAGGGATTGGATATAAACAGGTTGATGATTCTGAGAGAAAAGAGATAGGGGTGATCCCAATGGATTGTGATTTTTCACCAGTTAAAAGAGTAAGTTTGAGTGTAGAACAAGCAAGAAAAGGACAAGAAACAGACTTAGATGCGGTACTAATAGGAGTTCTAACAAATGGTGGAATTGCACCAAAAGATGCTCTTGTAGAATCTGCTAAGATACTCCAAGAGTTTGCAGGTAAAGTGATGATTGCAATGGGTATGGCTAAAGAAGAAGTAATTGCTCTTGAAGAAAAGGCAAATACTATACAGGCCGAAGAAAATAAGGAACAAACTTCTGAAAATGATGAGATAGGCAATTGGAAAATAGAAGATCTTCCAATTTCAAAGAGGTCTAAAACAGGTCTTTTAGCAGGAGGATTCAAAACGGTGGCAGACCTTAGAGGAACGACTGCTACTGAACTCTTAAGCTTACCAGGTTTTGGAAATAAATCACTTAATGAAATTTTGGAATTACTCACTGATTATGGTATTAATATTAAGGGTTAAAAGATAATGTACAAGAGAGTTAAGAAAGCAAAACTAGGAAGAAAGCAATCACATAGAAATTCTTTGAGAAGAAACCTTTTGAGGTCTTTGTTTAAACATAACAGTGTAGTTACAACTACCCCAAAGGCAAAAGTACTGAAACAAGATTCTTCTTCTTTGATAGCAAAGGGCATCTCTAAAGGTCAATCATTAGAGTTTAGAAGAGAACTTGGAAATATATTTGGAAGTGATGACATTGTAAAAAAGTTTTATGAATACATTAAAAAAGAAAATATTGGTGTAGTCATAACAAAAATTGGATTTAGATCAGGTGATAATGCTGAAAAATCAAGAGTTACTTTGAAAGGAATGGAGAAAAAGAAAGTTGTTAAAAAGGATAAAAATATTGAAGAAAAGAAGAAAACTGTTCAAAAAGTTGAAAAAACTGCTAATGTTAAAAATGAAAAGAGAATAGACAAAACCGCAGTTGTTAAAAAAGCACAAAGAGCTAATACTAGATCAGGACTTTAATTAAATAGTAGAAATAATGAAATACAAAACAATTTGGACAAAACAAAATGATGTAAAAAGGAAATGGTATCTTGTTGATGCTAAAGATCAAATACTTGGACGAACTGCAACTAAAATAGCTTCATTATTGATTGGTAAGGAGAAACCTGAAATAGTTCCGGGAGTTGACTGTGGCGATTATGTTATTGTAATAAATAGTGATGATGTAAAACTTACTAGAGGAAAGGAGACAAAAAAGATATATTTTAGGCATTCAATGTATCCTGGGGGAGCAAAAGAAACACGTTTTGATGAACAAATGGAAAAAGATTCTCGAAAAGTTATTATCGATGCAGTAAAAAATATGCTTCCAAACAATAAGCTGAGAGACAAAAGACTTGCAAGATTGTTTGTGTATAGAAATTCAGAGCATAAACATACAGCACAAAAGCCTGAAGTTATTAAATTGTAATATTTTAAACGGTGGAGAAATATTTTGAAGGAGTAGGAAGAAGAAAAAGATCTACAGCCAGAGTAAGGGTGTATAAAGGTGATAAAGCATCTAGTATTAATGGGAAAAGCATAGATGAATATTTTGGACCAAAGTCTGAAGTTATAATAAATAGACCTTTCATAGTCCTCGGTCTTGAAAATAAATATTACTTTACTGCTAAGGTAAATGGAGGAGGTGTGCATGGGCAGATGGATGCAATTAAATTAGGAATTTCCAGAGCGTTGTACTCAATGGATGAGAGTCTAAAGCCGGTATTAAGAAAAAGTAAACTTGTTACAAGAGATCCTCGTGAGGTGGAAAGAAAGAAATATCACCATGTTAAGGCTAGAAAGAAGCCTCAATTCTCAAAGAGGTAGTTTCCATGGTATAATGTGTGCGTGCAAGTACACTAGATGATTGCATTTGCTCTTTGCAAATGAGGAAAGTCCGGACTTCATGTCAGTCCTGAACATATCAGGATAGGTGCCAATGAAAGTTGGAGGGGAGTAATCTTTTGGAGAAAAGGGCAACAGAAAGTTATACCGCCTCTTTGAGGTAAGGGTGAAATGGTGGTGTAAGAGACCACCGGGTACGGCAGTAATGCAGTATCGTGAGGCAACCCCCATCTGAAGCAAGGTAAAACCGCTTAGATAGATAATCATCGTTATACAGAATTCGGCTTATTGTGTACTTGCACAATATTTCTTGTAATTTCTTTAATTTTATGTAATTATAGATTCAGCTGAATATTTGTTTACTTGTAACTTTGAATTCTATTATGAAGGTTAATGCTGAGCAGGAGAAAGATGTAGAGATGAAGCGATCTTTATTTCCTAAATTTCGCAAAATTAGTAAAAATAAGTGGGTTAATGGAATTTTTTATTCTTTAATCTCTGTTGTGGCTTGTTTCGTTTTTGTATATATACTTGCTGGAATTTTATATAAAGAATTTTCTTACAATAATATTAGCACTGATAGTAATACCGAGGAGCAAAAAGATAATTTAAAGAATGAAGAGAATATTGATGAAAAAAATCTTAGTGATAAAAACTATGGTAGTGGTGAAGATCAATTTATTGCAACAAATTTTAAGATTCCAGATTATATAACTCCTTCGTCTATAGTAATTACTTCGGAACCAAAAAACCTTGAAAAATATGAACCAAGAGAAGTTCGAGTAGAGGAGGGTAGCAATAACTCTGTAGTAAAAGTTTTTTATCCAGAAATCGGTCGTGAAGAGAATATTTTGACATTAGGTAATGAGTATAAAGATGTTTCAGCCTCTTTGTTTAATAACTCAAATAAAGTAGCAATTTCTTGTAATAAAGGTCTTTTCGTTTATGATTGGGATGATGAAAGTACAAAATATTATTTAAGAAATATGAAAGAGAATACGCTGGCAACGGAATGGGGTGGGGAATATAAGGAGATTACTTGGAAAGTAGAGTCAACTGGTCAGATTATGAAATATAATGATTTCACATTTGTTAAAAATTCGGTTAAGATTTCTAAAGATGATAGGTATATCGTATCAGAGGTGGTGCATGTAGGGGATAGATTGGATAATTTTCCATATACCCTTCTTATTTTTGATATTGAGAATGGGAATTTGTTAAATCCTGAGGATATGTTTACTACATTTGGTCTTTTTGATATACAATTTTCTAATGATTTAAAAAATTGGGTGTATACTGTAAATGCTATGAATCTGAGAGAGGCAGGTTCTGGGCTTTTGTATAAAGGCTCTACAAACGATTTCTCTAATTATGTTGATGTTAGTAAAAATTTAAAAATGGATTCTAGATATGATTTCCAATACGCAACTTTTTCAAATGATAATCAAAAAATAGCAACAGTATATGATGGAGATTACAGTAGCGAAATATTTAAAAGACAAATAGGAATTATAGATGTGGAGGGAAATGGTATAGAAGTTCTACCTGACTATTCTCTATCTGTCTACGAAATGAATTTCCCTCAACCAATTTTCTCTCCAGATGACAAATATCTATATTACTTCACTGTATCCGAAGGTAGTGATGTTTTGGTTCAGTATAATCTTATTGATAGGAAATTTGATAAAGTTATAAAATTTGATGGGTCAGATTATGTTTGGAGTGATTTGGAGTTTACAAATGAGGGTTATCTAAAAGCGAAGGCTGCAATTCTGACACAACCAAAAGTTGGTTTATCATCTTATGGTGAAGTAAAAAAATATTTCTATATAATCCTAGATGTTAAAAATCCTGAACTGATATATTCTTCTGGATATTAAATTCGATTCAGGAAGTCTTTCTCGGAGACTTTATTTTTCCCCTCTATTTGTAACTCTTTAATTCTTAAACAAATATGCGGATCTCTTGTGGTAACAAGGAGCATGTTATTTTTTTTGAATAGTGTTCCTGTATCTTTCTCTGATGAAATTTCAATAATTTCTGCTTCGAAAATTTTCATAATTTTCCCATCCAATGATTTTCCTGAAGATGAACCAAGCCTACACCATGCAACAGGCCAAGGAATAAATGCACGAACCATACGCTGTATATACTCTGGAGAATAACTATTCCATAATATTTGAGCCTTTTCCTTAGATATATCCTTTTGCCAACAATATGTAGCCTCAGCATTATTCTGCTTTACAGGAATAATCTCTCCATTTATCCATTTCTCTAAAATATCTCCTAGAATTACTGAACTTTTCTTTACTAACCTTTTTCTCAAAGATAAATTCGTATCAGTATCAAGTATCTTCTCCCTTTCTATATGTAAAATATCTCCCTCATCTAAACCCTCTGACATCAGAATTATTGAAATTCCAGTCTCCTTTTCTCCATCTAATATTGCTTTTTGTATTGGCACAGCTCCCCTATATTTTGGGAGAATAGAAAAATGCACATTTATACATCCATACTTTGGATAATCAAGAAATACCTTTGGAACTATCTCCCCAAAAGCCTTGCAAACAACGATCTCTGGCTTAAACTTCTCCATAGCTTTTACATACCTCTGAGTATCATTCTCTGTATGGAATACGGGAATACCATTCTCTACACAGTATTTTTTTACATCTGAGGGAGTAATAATCTGCTTACGTCCCACTCTTTTGTCTGCTGTTGTAATTGCTCCAGTAATCCTAAATCTACTATCCCCATGCAATGCTTTTAAAGTTTCTACTGATTCCCATCCACTTCCGAGGAACAATACCTTTGCAGGATCTTTTTGTAAATCTCTCATATCGTAATTGTATATTAAATCAAGGTAAATTGGTATAATCCGAGAATGAAAATGTCTGATTTTACTTACAATCTACCAGAAGAAAAAATAGCAAAATTTCCTCCCAAAAGGAGAGGAACAACAAAGCTGCTTGTTGTGGATAGAAAAAATGGTGAAATGATTGATCAAAAATACTCTGATATTCCAAAATATGTTCAAAAAGGAGATATAGTTGTTCTTAACGAAACAAAAGTTGAAAAAAGAAGGACATTTTTTAAAACGGATAGTGGAAGAAGGGTAGAAATACTTTTTTTGAATAAAGTTGAGAATGGAGGATGGTATTGCCTTGTAGGTGGAGGAAAACATATAGCAGAGGGAGATATATTAACATCATGTGAAGATGAAAATATTTGTCTAAAGGTAGGGAAAAAAGATAAAGAGGGCTTTGTAATGTACACCATGAATCAGAATGCAGAAGAAATATTTACAAAAGTTGGACATACCCCAATACCTCCATATATGAAAAGAAATGACACGAAGGAAGACTATATAAGGTACAATACTGTTTTTGCACGCATAGGTGATTCTGTAGCTGCTCCTACAGCAAGTTTAAATTTGACAAAGGAAATTTTAGAAAGAATTAAGAAGAAAGGTTGTGAAGAAACATTTGTAGAACTCCAAGTAGGTTGGGGAACATTTGCTCCTGTGAGAGAGGAGAATATAGAGGAGCATAAACTACATACGGAGGAGATTTCTGTTTCGAAAGAAACAGCTGAGCGCATAAATAATGTGAGAAAAAATGGAGGAAAAATTTGGGCTTTTGGAACAACAGTTGCTAGAACTTTGGAAAGTGTATCAGACAAAGAAGGTTTTGTATCAGCATATACTGGTAGTACAGGCCTTTACATATATCCTGGGTACAAATGGAAATGTGTTGATCATTTGATTACAAATTTTCATATGCCTGATTCAAGCCTCATACTTTTAGTTTCATCATTCGCAGGAAGAGATTTAATACAGAAAGCGTACTCTCATGCGTTGAGTCGAGATTACAAATTTTTAAGTTATGGTGATAGTATGCTGATCCTATGAACATAAAAGATTTTGGTAAAAAATGTATATTTATGCCTGATGCTACATATGGTGCAGTAAGGTTTGTTACTACCGATCAGCTTAAAGAGACTGGGACAAAGGCAATAGTTACAAATACATTACACCTCATGATAGGGTTGGGATATCAAAATCTAAAGAAACTTGGAGGAATCAAAAAGCTTATGAATTGGAATGGTGTAGTGCTTACGGATTCTGGAGGTTTTCAGGTATTCTCTTTGATTCATTCAAAAAGATGGAAAGGAAGTATAACTAAAGATGGTGTGTCATTTAGATCTCCAATAAATGGTGATTTGTACAATTTAACTCCTGAAAGCTCCATAGATATGCAAATGGCTGTGAATTCAGATATTTTAGTTACTCTTGATGACTGTACTGATACTGGGATAAGTAGAAAAGAAGCAGAAGCCTCAGTTGAAAGAACTGTACAGTGGGCTAAGAGGTGTAAAGATCATTTTGAAAAAGAATATGAAGGTACGGAAAATACTGGGAAATTACTTACCTGTGTTGTTCAGGGTGCAAATTATTTGGATCTTAGGAAAAAATGTGCTGAAGAATTATCAGAAATAGGATTTGATGGGTATAACTTTGGTGGTTTTGTTGTAGATGCTGATAAACACTTAGTTGTGGATGAAATGACTGCTGTTTATGAAAACACTCCCAAAGATAAGTTTAAATATGCTATGGGTGTCGGAAAACCACAAGATATTAGAATGGGAGCTAAGATAGGATATACTGTGTTTGATACTGTTTTGGTAACGAGAAATGCAAGACACGGCACTCTTTACTCCAGCGATATGGAAAATGAAGTTCTAAAAATCACTAAACCGGAATATGCTTTGGATGAGCGCCCAATAGATTCAAAATGTGACTGCTATACATGCAGAAACTTTAGTAGAGCTTACATTCATCATATGCTTAGGGCAAAGGAAGCAGTAGGAATGACATTAGCCACTATACATAACCTACGATACTATCATAGACTTATAGATGAAATTAATGCTTGTGACAGACAGTAGAGCGTTGGGAGTAGAACCTGATATAATGGGGAAGGATAATTTAAAATTGAATTTTGTATGAAAAAAATACAAGAACATAAAAGATTACAGACCATAGGTATATGTTGTCTTGTAGTAGTAGCTAGTGTAATGCTTTTGTATAATTTTGTCTTAAAAGATAAAAGGAATGAGGAAAAGACGAATACTGCGGTAGAGGCTGATGCTAAAAGATTTGCAGAAGAATATCCTGGAGTGGGTCAAGATAATATGTTTGTATACAAAAGCATAGATGAAGTAATTGATATATTAGAAAATGGAACAGGAGTTGTATATCTTGGCTTTCCAGAATGCAAGTGGTGTCAAGCATATGTGAAATATTTGTATGCTGTTGCTGTAGAGCAAAACATAGATACGATTTACTATACAAATATTCTTGCTGATAGAAAGAATAACACAGAACAATACCAAAAATTAGTAGAGATTTTGAAGGATTATTTGCTGAAAGATGAGGAAGGTAATCCTAGGATTTACGTTCCAGATGTAACAGTTGTAAGCAATGGTGAAATACTTGGGCATGATAATGAGACATCTGTGATAACAAGTGCTGATAGCGGAACTCCCCAAGAGTACTGGAATGAAGAGAAAGTTCAGAATTTAAAAGAAAAACTTAGGGAAATGTTCCAAAAGCTACAGTCTAATACTTGTACAAGCTGTGAAGTGTAGAGGGCATAGTTCTTCAATTATTTTCTCAAACATGATATTATAATAAAGTCCTGTTATTAAACATTTTTAGATAATTGAAAGATGTTAGATGAATTAACTTTTCTGGTGAAAATATTTTTGAAATTATTACAAATATTAAAGCCTCAGTGCGGTTTTTCAGCCGTATCTTTTCGTAAAATTGTTTAATAGGGACACTATTAAATTTAATATCAGAATGCCATGGGAACTATAATAGCATTGATTATAGGCGGTGTCGTAGGCATCTGCGGTACTTTTGCTCTTGTTAAGTATGGCTTGAAATGGGTGAACATAAAGGACATACCTGAAGAAGAAATAGAATCTGCAGCAAAAAAGATGATGAGCAAAAAGTTTGAAGATGCAGAAGAAGAAATCGCTGAACTTAGGGAAAGAGAGGAAAAAAGACTAAAAGAAATAAGAAAAGAAAATGCTGAACATGAAGAGATTTTAGTAGAGAGAGAAAGATCTTTGAATAAAAGGTCAAAAGTTCTTGATGATAAAAGTGAAGAGTTAGCTAGAAAGGAAAAGGAGCTTAAAGCTTTAAGTGAAAAAATTGAGGAGACGAGAGCCTCCTTAAAAACGGAATTAGAAAAACTATCTGGACTTTCTAGAGAGGAAGCAACTGAAAAGCTTAAAGTTGAAATAGATGAAGATTTGAAGGGATATGAAGCACAGAAGATAAGACAAGCAGAAAAGAATATAGAAGCTGTAGCAGATGAGAAAGCTCAAAAAATACTTGTAGAATCGATGCAGAGAGTTGTTACAGACTACGTTGGAGAAACGACTACGAAGGTCATTAAAGTTGATGATGAAAAAGTCAAAGGGAGAATAATTGGAAAAGAGGGGAGAAATATAAGATCGTTCGAACAGTTGACGGGTGTTGATGTTATAGTAGATGAATCTCCTAATGCGATAGCTTTGTCCTCTTTTGATCCGTTAAGAAGAGAAATAGCATATGTAGCAATGAATAAATTGATAGATGATGGGAGAATTCATCCTAGTTCAATAGAAGAGGCAGTAAGGAAAGCAAAGAATGATATATCTCAAGAAATAAAAAAGAATGGACAAATATTGGCCGATGAAGCGGGATGGCCTGATATGGATATTGGCTTAATGAAGTTAGTTGGAAAAATGAAATACAGAAGTAGTTATGGACAATCTCTTATGTCACACACTATAGAAGTTATTAGGATAGCGGAAGTTCTTTCTACGGAGCTTGGAACAGATACAGCCCTTGTGAAGAAAGCAGCATTACTTCACGATGTTGGAAAAGTTCTTACTCATAAGGTGGATAGTCCACACCACCATATATCAGGGCAAATAGCTAGGAAATACAAGCTCGATGATAAATTAGTGAATGCAATAGAAGCACACCACTTGGATATTGAACCTCAAAGTCCAGAAGCTGTAATTATTTACTTGGCTGATGCAATCTCTGGATCCAGACCGGGTGCTAGAAAAGACAGCTATGAACAGTATATACAAAGAATAGAAGGGATAGAGAATGTAGCTAAAGAAATAGGTGGAGACAAAATAGATGAAGTATTTGCTATAAAAGCTGGAAGAGAAGTTAGAATAATAGTAAAGCCAAATTTAGTGTCTGATGATGAAGCGGTGGTTATGGCAAAGGATATAGCTGGTGAAATTGAGAAAAAACTTAACTATCCTGGAAATGTTGAAGTCACTGTAATTAGGGAAACTAGAGCTACTGAGATCGCAAAATAGACTTTTTACACTATCTTCTAGTAATTTATGCTATAGGGAGAGTACTCAAATGAGTACTCTCTTTGCATTGTTCACAAGAAAATGTCTTGTTCTACGGTTTTTCGGTATTTAGACGAGAATAATTCAGAAAGCGTGTATTAAAGGGATAATTGTTGCATATTGACTTGGTGTTTAGCTCTTCTTGCTCTACTCTTGAACATTAAACATACTCAAATATCCTTTTACACTAAAGTTTTTCTTAGTTATATATATGTAACCTATAATATTATGCCATCTTGACGATTCCTCTTGTTTTGCATATTTTATGAGTGGATATACTTTAAAATCTCTTTATCAAAAGAAATTTTGGTATATATCACTAAAGAAAGGAGGTTATACACAAAATGTTAAAGAAAGATTTAGTAGACAAGATTGCATCTGTTGGATTGACGAAGAAACAAGCTGCAGCAGCTTTGGATGCAACTCTAGAGGCAATTGCAGATTCTTTGAAAAGCGGTGAGCCTGTACTCTTGACTGGATTTGGTAAATTTGAAGTCAGGACAAGGGCAGCAAGAACAGGAATTAATCCTAAAACTCTTGCAAAGATCAAGCTCCCAGCAACAAAGGTTCCTGCATTTAAAGCAGGAAAAGCTTTAAGAGCTGTTGTTAAGTAATTGCCGGTATTTCTTTGTAGATAAAGAAATTAAAAGGAAAAGGACTCGCTGGAGTCCTTTTCTGTTCTAAATGTACGAAACAGCCTTGCATAGAAACGCTTCATATCATAAACTGTAGTGGACACAATGATAAAAAACTGTCTGGTTCCAAATAAAAATAACTCATATAAAGCATATCTTCTTAGAAAGACTGCTATAGTCATATATTCAATAGTATTATTGCTTGTAAACAGCTTTGGAGGAGTATTAGGAATAGAACAAGTGCAGGCTAGTACGATAACCCCAGAAAATATTATTGCTTTGACAAATGCTGAAAGAACTAATCTTGGTCTTCCAACATTATCATACAATGCTCAGCTTTCATCTGCAGCTCTTGCTAAAGCCAATGATATGTTTGAAAAACAGTATTGGGACCACTTTGGACCAAATGGAGAAACACCATGGCAGTTTATACGAGGAGCTGGATATACCTATGTGTATGCAGGGGAAAACTTAGCAAAAGGGTTTAAAACATCGGAAGGTGTAGTTGAGGCTTGGATGGCAAGTCCGACGCATAGAGCAAATATAGTGAGTAGTAATTATAGGGATATAGGGGTAGCTGTTGTTGAAGGAACTCTGCAAGGTAAACAGACAGTATTAGTTGTCCAAATGTTTGGTACTCTCCCAGGTCAGGTTGAAAGTGCATCAGTGACAAATTCTGAGACGCCAGCTGTTACTCATCAGAGTGAGACAATTACGAGTACAAAACCTGTTAAGACAAGCGGTGAAGAACAGATAAAAAGTATAAGCATAGCAATTCCTGTTAATGGAGAGACATATAGAGATCCCGCATTGAAAGTTTCAGGAAATGTTGAAAATGTTGAAGGGGAGTATGGTGTTGAAGTTGTTGAAAATGGTGAAGTTGTTGCACATACTACATCTACATCGTCAGAGTGGAGTGCCTCTAGATTATCTGATTGGTCTGATGGCTCTCACACTATAACAGCTGGAATTAAAGGAACCAGTGTGAATTCCTCTCCAGTTTCTTTTAACATAGATTCAACCCCTCCACAGATAGATGTTGATTCTCTAAAAGTGCAAGAGGTAGATGATTCATATGTACTTTCATTTACAGTATCAGAAGCTCCACAGTTGGCTGAAGTAGTGTCAGGATCGAAGATAATCCCTGCGGATGTAACAGATGGTGGAAGGGTAGAAGTAAGGCTTTCCAAGAGTGATGTTGCAGACTCCGTAATAATTAGATTGTCAGATAAATACCAAAATGACTCGGAGCTTAATATCTCTGATTATTTCAATCATGAAGAGAACAATGGAAAGTCTTTGGCTCCAATAGTATCTCTATCTGTTGGGAATTTAATAAGTATAGGCATTGTTGCTGTTGTATTTGTTCTTTTGTGTATAGAAATTTATGAATATATTAAAAAAGGCATGCTAAAAGATGCTGTCGGAGATATTTTGACTATAGGGATATGGTGGACAATCCTTGCAGTTGCAATATTTTCTGGTTTCTCTGGTAATATTAACTAAAGAGAATAATGTTTGATAATAGGGAAAAAATAAAAAATGAAATGTTTTACAGTATTCTTCTTCTTGTTGTGACTGAAGTCTTTAACTATTTTGTTCTCAAAGTTCCATTCAAGTACCTGCTTGTCATAGGTATTCTTGGTATTGTAGTTTTAGAACTTTGGATAATACGAACATTTAAGCTTTATTCTCAAAAGAAAGTATCAAAATACAGTGATGTTGTTATGAAGATTTCTCTCAAGAGGAGATCCTTTCAATATTTTGTTCTTCCATTCCTTTTTTATGTTTCCCTGCTATTTTTCTTGTATTTCAATAGGAATGCAATTCTTGGACATTTAGTTCTGATAATATCTATAGTCTTTATACTAGTGGCCTGTGTGAACATGAAAAATTCACTTCAGAGACACTATTCTATAGCACTAGCAACAAGAACGATATACGATTTTATTTGTATTACCGCATTATATTTATTGCTTAATTCATATTTGCGAATTGGGTTTAGTTTGGAGGAATTTATTCTTCTTAGTTTTTTCTCTTCCTTTATGCTTTTACTCTCAATATTGAGACTACATGATAGACTTGGTCCAATTGAAGCCCTAGTTGCTATTGTAAGCTCACTTTTAGTATGTGGATCAATGTATGTCGTGTGGAACTCTAATGTTTTTGTTATACCTTGTGTAGGAGCTTTAACCTTCTATTTGATAGCCTCATTTTGGAATCTTAGATTTGCTGGAAGAACAAAACTGTCAGATTATCTTTATCCTGTTGTATATGTTTGCTTGGCACTGGTTATTATTTTGTTTGTTTGATTATGCAGAAAAGAAAAATTGTTTTGAAAATAGGTGGCTCGGTTTTGTATGACGAAAACTTGAATGTTAATTTTTCTCTTTTGAAAAAAGTTAAAGATTGGTATTACAGAACTGTTGAGGAATACCAACAACGGGTAATAGTTGTTGGAGGTGGCTATTTCTCAAGAGAACTGCAAGAAAGGATATCATCTGAAATTTCTGGACAAAACGACCTTCATAATATTTCAATGTCAATTACTCAAACCAGTGCTGAATTAGTTAGAGCATATATAGGTGATCAAAACATTTTTGTTCCTAAAAAATTAGGTGATGCATATGAATATCTAATGGAAAATGATAATTCCTCAGTTGTGAGTGGAGGTTTGAAAATAGGGTGGAGTACAGATATGGATTCTGCAGTATTTGCGGACATTATTGGTGTAGATAGAATATATAAAATATCGAATGTTAACTATTTGTATGATTTGGATCCAGATGTAAACAAAGATGCTAAGATTATTAAAGATATATCTTGGGAGGGATATTTCTCTTTGTTTGGAATATCAGAAGACGATGTTCATGAGCCGAATAATAGTATTCCAGTTGATAGAGAATGTTCACTATTCTGTCACAAAAAAGGAATCAGCTTCTTTATATGTGGAGGGAAAGATTTAGCATCAAATGAAAAGAATCTAGAAGAGATAATTTCCGACGGATCACTTATACATCCTTAGACTGTTATTCTATAGACTTTATCTTGTATTTAACTAAACCTCCCGGTGTAGAAATCTGAACCTCTTCTCCTATTTTCTTTGTCATTAATGCCTTCCCTATAGGTGATAGGTATGAGATTTTTCCTTTTAATGGATTAACTTCTTCCTCTGTAGCTATTTCATACTTAAGTATCTGTCCATCTTTTTGCAGAGTAACAGTATCTCCAATACCTACCTCTCTTTTATTTCTATCATTAACCACTTTCGCATTTTTGATTTTCTCTCGTAGCTCACTAATCCTTTGCTCGTTTGCCATTTGCTTGTCTATTGCCATGGAGTATCCGTCGTTCTCGCTCAAGTCTCCTTGATTTCTCATTTCATTTAGGGTGTTGGCTATCTCATATCGAAGAGTATCTTCTCTGTATTTGAGCTCCTCTTTGAGTTTTTCCAAACCTGCTTTAGTGGTTTGGTACACACTACTTTTTTCCATTTTCCCAAACCAATTAAATTAAATGCAACTGATAATATATTGCTATGACAATGAAGTCAAATAAATAGGGTCCCATAGTGATGGTGTAAAAAACTGCCTTTCTATGCTAAAATACTGCTCGTGTACATGCCGCTATCGTCTAACGGTTAGGACGCAGGATTCTCAATCCTGGAATTGGGGTTCGATTCCCCATGGCGGTACCAATTTTTCATATCTTTAAACATGAGATTTGACATTGTAACAATATTTCCAAACATAATAGAAGAGTATGTAAATACAGGGATACTTAGTGGTGCCCAGAAAAAGGATTTAGTCGAAATAGCAGTACATGACTTACGAAAATGGACTAATGATAGGCATAAAACAGTAGATGATACACCATATGGCGGTGGTCCAGGGATGATTATGAAAGTAGAGCCTATCTACAAGGCTGTGAATGAGTTAAAAAAAGATGGGACTATTGTAGCGATAACTACTCCAAAGGGAGAAAGATTAACACAGTCAAAATTAAAAGAATTCTCCCAAAAGAAAGATCTACATATGATAGTATTGTGTGGCAGATATGAGGGATTTGATCAAAGAATTCACGATTATGTAGCTGACTACGAATTTTCCATTGGTGACTATATTCTTTCTGGAGGTGAAATCCCTGCTCTTGTGTTAGTAGATGGTATTACTAGGCTTCTTCCGGGAGTTTTAGGAAATGAGCAATCGCTTGATGAAGAAACATTTGAGAACAACACTCTTGAGTACCCACAATATACTAAGCCTGAAAACTTTAATGGATGGAAAGTTCCAGATGTACTTCTGTCTGGCAATCATAAGGAAATAAAGGAGTATAAGGAGAAAAATAAACAAAAATTAAGCTAATGCCTCATCAAGGTCATCAATTTTAACCCTTATCTGCTTCATAGTATCTCTGTCTCTAACAGTGACTGTGTCATTCTCTAATGATTCATAATCAATAGTAATACAGTATGGAGTGCCTATCTCATCTTGATATCTGTATCTTTTCCCTATATTTCCTCTTCCATCCCATACAACACTGTATGTATCAGATAGTCTTGCAAACACATCCCGTGCTTTCTTAACAATATCCTCTTTATTGTTCACAAGAGGAAAAACAGCGGCTCTGTAAGCAGCTATCTCTTTATTTAGCTTTAATACAACCCTCTTATCATTATTTCCAAGATCTTCTTCTTCATATGCATCAAAAAGCATCATTAAAAATGTTCTATCTACACCACCAGAAGTTTCAACAATTGATGGTATATATTTCTCTCCAGTAGTTGGATCTGTATATGACAAATCTTTTCCAGAAAATTTAGCATGTTGTGTTAAATCATAATTTCCTCTCCAGTGAATTCCTTCATTTTCGGCCCATCCCCATGGAGCTAAGTATTCAATGTCATATGCATCTTTGGCATAGAATGCTAAGTGTTCTTTGTCATGCTGTCTAAATCTCAAATTTTCTTTTTTTCTATACAAACTCTTGTAGAAATTCATCCTTTCATTCTTCCAATACTCGAACCATTTTCCCATTTCTGAATCATGAACGAAAAACTGCATGTCCCACTGTTCAAATTCTCTAGAGCGAAAAGTGAGTTTCCCAGGAGTTATCTCATTTCTAAATGCTTTACCGATCTGTGCTATTCCAAATGGAATCTGTTGTCTTGTGCTATCCACAACATTTTTGAAATCAAGGTATATTGTCTGACAGGCTTCTCCTCTCAAATATGCCTTAATTTTTGTATCTTCCAAAACTCCAACTTCTGTTTGAAACAAAAGATTATATTTTCTTGGCTCAGTAAAATCATTTGATCCACAGTTTGGGCATTTACCATCTATATCTTCGGGTCTAAACCTCTGATGACATTTTTTACATTCTACAACCTCATCACCAAAATTTTGCACATGGCCTGATGCTTCCCACACCTTTGGGTGAGTTATTATTGCTCCATCTATTCCTACGACATTTTCTCTCTTTGTAACCATCTCCTTCCACCAATACCGTTTCAGATTATTCTTCATTTCTACTCCTACAGGTCCATAGTCATAGAATCCTCCGATTCCTCCATATATCTCAGAATTTTGGAAAATTATTCCTCTTCTTTTGCACAACGCTACTATCTCTTCAAGCATGTGCTGATTATACCCCATGATTTGCCTAGTGAATAGGGGGAATGGTCTACCAATTTATGTATGTACAGGGTATACTTATACCTATGTCAGAAACAAACTTAAAAAGTAATTTAATAGGGCAGAGAGAGATTCGTCTGAGTAAATTAGCAAGGATAAAGGAGTTGGGAATAAACCCATATCCGGCTAAAACATACAAACAGTACAACAATGGAGATATTGTTAACAATTTTGAAAAATATGATGGGAAAGAAGCTATACTTGGAGGAAGGATCACTGCATGGCGTGAGCATGGCAAATTGATATTTGCAGTTATAAAAGACGAGAGTGGTAGCATCCAAGTTATGATAAGAAAAGACTCTCTGCATGAAGATTTAAGTAATGGAATGTTAGGGTGGGATAATCTTGAGTTGCTAGATATTTCTGATTTTATAGAAGTAAGTGGGACAATTGGTAAGACAAGAACAGGAGAGATATCCATAATGGCAGAAAAAATTCGTCTTTTAACCAAAGCTTTGCGTCCTATGCCCAAGAAATTGAAAAACAAGGAACAAATGTTTAGAAGAAGGTATCTCGATTTAAACATCTCTCCTGAAAGGAAAGATATGTTTAGGAGAAAGGCTCAATTTTGGCAGGTACAAAGAAACTTTCTAAAAGATCAAGGATTTATGGAAGTTGAAGTTCCTGTTTTAGAACTAGTTACTGGTGGTGCAGATGCTACGCCATTTGTAACTCATCATAATGCTTTACATCAGGATTTGTATTTAAGAATATCCACAGAGTTATTTCAAAAGAGGTTGCTTGGTGGTGGGTATGAAAAAATATATACATTAGGGCCAAATTTTAGAAATGAGGGAATGGATGATGAGCATCTTCAGGAATATTATCAGTTGGAATGGTATTGGGCATATGCTGATTTTAGGGACAATATGAAATTAGCAAAAGAACTTTTTTTGGAAATTGCACAGAAAGTCTATGGAAAAACGAAATTTTCAACAAGAGGGCATACTTTTGATTTGGCAGGAGAGTGGAAGGAAATTGATTATGCTCAACTGTTAAAAGACAAATTTGGAGTTGATATATTTAATGCTGATGAAAAGGAGCTTTTGTCTGTAGTTGAGAAAAACAATATTGCTATAGGGGAGAAAATAAATAGGAATAGACTTGTTGATGCATTGTGGAAAACGGTTAGAAGCACGATAGATGGACCAGTATTTTTAATTAATCAGCCAGCCTTTCTTTCTCCATTGGCAAAGGTACATGAAAATGATAAGAGAGTAACTGAGAGGTTTCAAATTATAATCGCAGGAAGTGAGCTAGGAAATGGATATTCTGAAATAAATGACCCTTTAGATCAACTTGATAGGTTCTTAGAACAGCAAAAACTTAGAGAAGAAGGTGATTCTGAAGCTCATATGCTTGATATAGATTTTGTAGAGATGCTTGAATATGGAATGCCTCCTGCAAGTGGATATGGGCAAAGTGAAAGAATTTTTTGGTTCTTAGAAGATGTTACAGGGAGAGAAGGGACATTCTTCCCACAAGTTAAAAATGAAATAGATAATACAACGAAGGAGATCTACAAAGATAAGGTCAAATTTAGTCAAAAGAAGCAGTAGGTCTGCCATGAAAATTGTTTATGTAAACATGCAGGCACTATGGAGAATATAAAAGATATCATCACCCAGATGAAAAATGCTCCCAAGAAAGAAGATGAAGGAGTGGGGCAAAATGAGCTTTTTGATATAGATAAATTAGAAACAAACCCAAAGAAAGTTTTAGGAGATAAACATAAATATATTTCTAAGGAGTATCAATTATATGGATTAAGATTGGCAGGTAAGCTTGGAGACAAGGATAGAGCAACAATGTACATAAAATGGGCGAAGGAAAAACCAAGAGCTATTTTAGAACAGGCACTGAGTTTTACATCTGATTATCCAAAGGCAAGGGATAAAGCAAGAATCTTTATGTGGAAGGTGAAAGAACTGGAAAAAGAGTATAAATTGAAAAAGAAATAGTGTGAGTGCATTTGGCATACTAAGAAGGGAAATAAAAGCATATTTTTTGAATGAATCAATATATAAGCAACAGCTGGTGGGGTGGATTGTAGCTGATACTGTTAAGATAACAGCTCTTATTTTTGTTTGGATGAATGTTGCTCAAACTAGAGTTGATATAGATACAAGCTATGTTGCTTCTTACTATGTTCTTGTGATGCTTATTCAAAAAATAACATCAGATTTTACTATTGAAAATGGTGTAAGGGAAATGATTAATGGAAAGTTTTCTAATTTAATTATTAAACCATTTAATTATTTAATTGAGTATGCAGGGAGAGATTTGGGGAATAATATATTAAGATTTATGCTTTTTATTCCTATTTTCATAATAGGTGTGTTTATTCTATCAGCTAATAATTTATGGATATATGAGTTTAATTTCTTGCGATTTATATTTTTTGTCTTTAGCTTAATAATTGCTTTTATTATAAATTTTCTTTTGGGGAATATTTTTTCTCTTCCTGCTTTAAGAATAAAAGAAATGGATGGAATTAGAATATTCTATTACAATACTGCATCTATGCTTTCTGGTGAATTTATCCCAATAGTTTTTCTTCCTAGTTTTGGGCAATACATACTTAAAATACTACCATTTAGGTATACATTGTCTTTTCCTGCGGAGATACTTTTAGGTGAGGTAGATATGATTGGTGGGCTACATGGGTTTGTGATTGGTATTGTATGGGTCGGTATATTGTATCTAGTATACAAAGTTACTTTTTCTCATTTTATTAGATATTATGAAGCTGAAGGGATTTAGGAATACAGCTAAATATTATTGGAGAGTATGGAGAAGGATTGTTAATGGAGCATTGTCTCGAGGGTATATCTACAAAAGAGAATTATTTATATCTTTAATAAGGTCTATTTATGTTGTTTTAGCACAAATTATTCTTCTTAATGTAATTTTTTCAGATACGCAAATGTATGTGGGGTGGAGTAAGTCAGAAGCCTATCTTGTTATAGGTATATGGAATATTTTGAATTATACTAGCTGGGCTGTGTTTGGGATAAATTTAATCCGTTTAGAAAGTAGTGTGATAGATGGATCATTCGATTATATTCTTCTTAAACCAATAAGTTCTTCATGGCTTGCATCATTTGGAGATTTTTTCATATATAATTTGTCATCTGCTATCTCTGGTTTGGTATTGGTGTGCTATTACATTATTACTAATTTAGGTAGTATTACTTTAGTAAATGTATGTTTTGGTTTTTTATCAATGTGTGTAGCATTTTTTATTTGGTATTCCATTTTTTTAATTTTTGCAAGTTTTACAGTATCAAGTCCTAAGAATGGATTATTGGCAGTCGCAAAAGAGCTACTAGGAATAACAAAGTATCCAATTGATATATTCAAAAATGTAGGAGATATATTATTTTGTGCAATAATCCCCTTGGCATTTTTAACAACTGTTCCTGCTAAATTCTTTATGGGTGAAATATCTTTCAAAAGTATACTTTATGGTCTTTTAGTAGGAAGTTTCCTATATTTAGGTGCTAGGTGTCTATGGAGATTCAATGTTAAGAAATATAACAGTGCAGGAAGTTAAGCACTGTATATACTATTTTTGATTTTTTCAAATCAGGGGTAGAAGTATATACAGTGCTGTGCAAAGTATTTATTGGATATATCGTTGGGTAATGACTGACATAAGTGCTTCTACATTATCTGCAGAAATGTTATTCCCTTCGATTGATAAACCAGGAACTCCTGTCTGGTATTCCAGGTCTATCGAACTTCCGTTTAAATCTTCAAAATCATCATTCACCATGACATATCTTCCATCTTTTTTAAAGATTTTGTAGACTTTTTTGTCTACCGACCCATCATCTAACTTGATTGTTATCTCCAACATTCTCTCCTCCTTTTGAGATACTTTGCTTTTAATGTGCACAGTGAGCAATATAATGCTCAAAACACAGTACTATTATATTGCTACATCTTATAGTAATCAAGGAGATAGGTAAATTCTAGAGGTATTTTCTTGCTACAGAAAGAACTTTATTGAGTATCTCATCTAGAGAATCTCCTTGCATAGGTACTCCAGATGCATATATGTGTCCACCTCCTCCCAATTCTTCGGCAATTATTTTAACATCTTGGTATCCTTTTGTGCTTCTAAAAGACACAAACCAATTATTTTGTTGTGTGTTATCTGGTTTAATTATGAATCCCCAATGTACTCCTTGTATATACCTCAGGTATTTGTCACGGAGAAAAGCTTGTGCTTCGCTTACTCCTTTTTTTAAATCAGGATTTTGGTCAATTGTTTTTCTGTCTATGTACATATATGCCATATCTCCCTCTATGGTGAGAGTTTTTAAGTATTCTTGTATTGCAATTGTTGACTCTTTTGGAAATTTGTCTTTTTTGTATGAAAAGTCTTCTATATCTATTGGGGATATTTCCATCATGTCAGCAAATATTCTGAGAGAGTTTGGTGTAGTTATGTCATACAGGAATCTTCCAGTGTCTGCTATTATTCCATATTGAATGAGTTGTGCGATATCTTCGGTTATTTTGAAATGTTTTCTGTATGCAGTTGAAAAGAGTGTATATATTTCCTCTGTAGCAGAACTAGCGTTGTTGTTGAACAGAAGTGTATTTTCAGGTTGAGAGACTATTGTGTCGTGATGGTCTATTATGACGATATTTTTATTTTCAGTAGTCAATATATCTTGTGGATCTTTGCACATGTCTATGTCAGAAGCATCAGTTATAATCAGGGTGTCAAACTGTGTGTTGTCGATATTTTCTCTTATTTGTATATTTTTCATTCCTGGAAGGTTCATTGATGGGTTTTGTTTTGTCTGCATTTGTATATTTTTTGATGGGAATATTTGTTTTAGTATTTCAAATACAGTTAGCATACTGCAAAAGGCATCAATATCAGGTCCTTTGTGTGTGATGATCAGTATATTTTGAGATTTTTTTAGTATGTTTTTTAAATTTTTGATTTTTTTATCCATATGTTCGCAATTATATCATTTGTGAGAGTTTTTTGATTTAAAGATGAAGTATGGTTGGGTATTGTGTTACAATGAAGACACGATGAAGTTAAGTGGAATATCAAAGAAGTCGGTAATAATTGCTTGTACAATAATATCTGTTGCTGGGTGTGGTATAGCATACTATGTTATTAGCAGGGATAAACAGAGTGGAATGGGGTGGATGGATACAAATTGGTTGTACAGGAGGGTAATAAGTGTAGAGAATAGTGGAAGTAGTTTAACTAATGAGGATGTTTTAATTAAGGTAGATAGTGCATCATTGATATCAGGAGGTAAGCTACAGAGTGATTGTGATGATTTTAGATTTACAGATAGTAATGATAGTTCGTATTTGAGTTATTGGATAGAGGGAGGATGCAATACGAGTGAGACAGACATATGGGTAAGGATACCGACATTGCCTACAGGAGGTAAGAACATATATATGTATTATGGGAATAGTTCAGCTAGTAGTGGAGGATTGAGTTGGGGAGGGAATGTTTATATGTATTCAGAGGGTAGTTGTCCGAGTGGATGGACGAGGGCATCAGAGATGGATAATAAGTTTTTGTATGGAAGTAGTACATTTGGACAAACGGGGGGGGAGTGATACACATAGTCATAATGACGCAACATGTACCACTGGGGTTTCTTCATCAAATACTTCTGGAGGTAGCGGTATGTACACGATACACACATTTACATCAAGTGGAACGTTTGTTGTAAATGAAAGTATTACAGCAGAGGTTTTAGTAGTAGCAGGTGGAGGTGGAGGTGGGTATAATTTTGGAGGTGGAGGTGGTGCAGGAGGATTGATTTATAATTCATCTTATACTTTTTCGGCAGGGAGTTATAGCGTAACTGTG
>Ga0208825_1000720_pt1 | contig 29271 bp, 22 predicted proteins | sample AD_UKC113_MetaG_FD_184450 | JGI IMG/M metagenome (GOLD analysis project Ga0208825, IMG submission 184450) | Active sludge microbial communities of municipal wastewater-treating anaerobic digesters from Hong Kong - AD_UKC113_MetaG (SPAdes)... | ecosystem: Engineered > Bioreactor > Anaerobic >...
CGTGACAACCTCGCTTGGATACAACTTGGCCTGACTATGCTTGGGCACATCGGCCAGTACATCATCGACACGACAAAACAGCTCCGTGATAAAATCAATGGTGGTCATGAGATCCTCCTTTGCGCCAGGTCGGTCTACCTATAGCATAGGAGCATCCCGTACTTTTACAAACTAGCACCAAAGGTTATATAGATACCAGCGCGTGCCCGCCCTCGTGTACGAAAACGGGTCCGCCTTTGGAATTTCCTGCTGGGTCACAATCGCCCGGCCCGTCGCCAGATGCCACCACATGTCGGGGTCGTTCGCCTCCCATAGGGCTCGTCCGAAGATCCCCAGGAAAAGGAGCACGACGAGCAGTCTACGGGTAGTCAACGAAGCCCACAATTTTTTGAGCGCCATGTCACTCAAGTCTCATCTATACGGCAGGGTCGTCCGGTTTCTTCGCGCCTCGGTTCTTGAAAAAGTCCTTGATCTTCTGCCAATACATCTTAATGACAAAAGCACCTCCCAACACCGCTGCCAGCAGCAGCTGGATCAAATAGCTCCCCGATCCTGGATCCAGGTATAGCGCCGGAGATAACAACCCGCCAGCCAAAACGACACTGCCGCTGAAAACTACCATTTAACACCCCCGTCATCAGGATTACCCCAAAGACAAGAAAAAACGACACAACATTTTGCACTAAGGGCGTCGCCGCCACAGTTGCGTGTACGAATCGGCATATTCCTGTTCCCAAAGCGGATCGCTCTCCAACGCTGCAACCAATTCGCTTTGTTGCGCCGTGTCTACCAGCAAACGATCCACGCCATAGGAGAGCAAGAGCTCATTATACCGCACTCCCCGCGTGATTCTGACATAATCCAGCCACAGCTCGTAAGGATACAGCTCCACACGCGGATCCACAAACACGCCCTGCTCCGGCAAGGCCCAGATCAGATAGCTGCCATACCCCATCTCGTTGAAGAGCCTCCCGCCAGGGTGCTCCTTGAGATAGGCCGTCGCATCCAGAGGCGTCTCAACACGCAAGAGAGGCCCCTCAGCGCGACCGCGCCAGACCTGCGCCCAGTAGGCGTCCGGCAAAGGCAACGACTCCACAAACCAGGGCTGAGCCAGAATCAACGGCAGACAAATCAAAACGGCAAGAACAAGATTTAGCACGTTCGGCGCCATCGAACCGACGGTCCAACGCCGCGGCAGCAGACGGCCGAGCCCCGCCGCCAACAACGGCATGGTGAGTAATCCAAACCAAACCACATAGCGTTGCCCACTCCACGCCAGCCAGAGAAAAGCGATGACCAGTAAAGCCTCCGTTGGCGTAAGCCGGTAACGTGCGTAGAGCAAGACCAGGAACAGCGCCACAATGCTGACGAAAAACACCGTATTCGCCAGCCCCTGCGGGGTTGGCGACTGCCATTCAACCACCAACCCCTGGCTAGGCTGATCTGTCATCAACCCTATCACATAGCCGTAAATGCCCACAAATTGCGGATTTGCGGAGGTCGCGGCCAGGGTCAGCAGCAAAATCACGCCCAGCCAGCGCACCTTGTGCCAGGACAAGGCCCCCTCCCCCCGAAACAGCGTTCGCGCGGCTTCGCCCACAAAAAATGCGCCGGGCAGAATCAGCCCCAGCACAAAAGCGCCATGAAGGTTGACCCAGGACGCCATCAGCAGGGGACAAAGAAGCAACCAGCGTCCGCGCAAGGTTCCGGCAACATAACGGCGCAACAGCAACACCATGAGCACAAAGGGCAACCACGACCACATCTGTGGACGGACGATGAGGTTATTGAGGGCCATTCCGCCGGCGAAAGCAAGCGTCACCGCTGCCAACCGCCACGAACCTGAAAGCCGCCGCGCCTCCCACCCTGTCAGCGCCAGAGTTGCCGTAAAAAGCGCCGTGCGGGTAAAAAGCAGTAACGCCACGCCCCCCCAGCGATAAAGCAGATACATCAGTGCTTCGCCCAACCACGCCCCATAGACAAAAGGCGCCTCGGCCGGCAACGTCCATGCGAACATGTTGGTCGTAGGAATTTGCCGCCTGGTGACAATGAGCTCCCCAATTTTGAGATGCCACCAGAAGTCGTTGGGGGGTTGAGGCACAAGGGAGATAACTATGCCCAAACCCACGAGGGCAATCTCCCCCCAAAGTACATCAGTTGCAAGCCTCAATCTTCGCCGCTTCTGCATGTCTTCAACCCGCTCCTCTCAAAAAAAACTTCACGGTGCTTTAGCCGACGCTGTTAAGGAAGCCGAGGCCTCACCCACAAACCCTATCCTGCTCATTGCACTGCCCTTCATACAACAATTCGGCAAACTGCCTGCTGTTCCCCAACAACGTATCTTGTATATTCACAATCCAATGTAAATATAACTGATAGCCATACCCAGATTCATGCAATGAGAAGTTCTCACGGCATCGTCCGTCGATTTTTCACCGGCAAGGCCTCCATCTACAACAAGCAGTTCATCCTCTCTGCAACCAATCCCGTGTCCTGCACAATCCGTCGGCCAGCGTCACCTGGGGTACCCAGCGTAAGATCCGCCGGATTTTCTCAATATTGACCACCCTTCTACGAATATTGTCAATGTCGCGGCGATCAATATGCGCCGGTGATAACTTCAAATCATACAAATTCAACACCAACTGAGCCAGAGTTTCCACACTGGTCTCCACCCCCGTCCCGACGTTGAAAACCTCACCATCAGATTTTGGCGAAAGCGCCGCCTGCAACGTTGCCTCAACAGCATCTTCCACAAAGGTAAAATCACGGGTTTGCTGTCCGTCCCCGTGAATTTCCGGCGATGCTCTTTCCTGAGCTCGCTGCATGAATTTCGCCACAACCCCACAGTAAGGGTTTTGCGGGTCCTGCCAGGGACCATAGACATTCGAATAACGCACTACAACCACGGGCACAGCGTAGCTTTCGTAAAAAGCCTGGCAATACCCCTCACCGCTGTATTTGCTTACCGCGTAGGGCGTCAACAAGCTGATCCGATCATCTTCATTAATCGGCAAATACCGCGGATTGCCATATACCGATACCGAAGAGGTGTAGATCACCCGCCGCGGGTGAGAATCACGGGCGGCCAACAATACATTGAGAGTGCCGCCAATATTCGTCTTGAAATCTTCGTAGGGGTTGTGAGTGGACGCAATGATATTCCGCGCCGCCAGGTGAAAAATCAGCTCGGCTTCGGCGACCAGCTGCCACACCAATTCGCCATCGGTCACGCTGCCACGCACCAGGCGATAAGATTCCACCGGTATCCCCTCCAGATTCTCCATGCAGCCAGTAAAAAAATCATCTAAAATCGTCACCGCAGCACCCTCAGCCACCAATCGGCGCACCAAATTGGAGCCCACAAATCCTGCCCCTCCGGTCACCAACACCCGCTGCCCCTTGAGTTCATCTCCCATTTTTGTGTGCATTTCCTTTCTACTTTTTATCTACTTTTTGAGCCCCAAAGCCAGATAGAGCATAGGGCGAAAGATGCGCCACCAATCGCGTACCGGCTTCATTTTAGTCGTGCCGCTTGTATGGTAGATAACTTTCATGGGTGCTTCCGTCACTTTATAGCCTTCACGCACCACTTTGTAAAACAAGTAAGGCTCCAATTCATAAGAATTCAGCCACGATTGCCACAGGTCAATTTTACCATCTGCAAAGATCCGAGTTCGGAATGCTCTCCCGCCATTAGTCGCATCTGAACAAGGGAAGCCCGTCAAAAGTCGAAAGGTGACAGCATACACCCAGGTAAAAAAGCGACGGAACCAGCCGATATTAGGTGCCTGTAGGCCCCGGAAACGGCGCGAGCCCTGGACGAAATCATACCCGGCAGAAAGAATCGGCCACAACAGCCCCGGCAATTCCGTCGGGTCGTGCTGATCGTCGCCCGAAAGCACAGCCACTACAGCAAAATCATGTGCGAGGGCGTAATCAATGCCGGTGCGGATTGCGGCTCCTACGCCAAGATTCCGTTCGTGCCTGATGACCAACGCCCCTGCTGCCTGCGCCTCTGCAGCAGTCTGATCGCTCGAGCAATCGTCCACGACCAGCACAGGATCCATCCCTTGGGCCCGCGTTTTTCGAACCACGGCCCCAACTTTTCCTTGCTCGTTATAGGCGGGGATCACCACCAATACCCGCAAATCCCGTCCTGCAGATTCAATACCAGAAGCTTCAATTGCAGCTGCGTTTGGAAGTTCGTTCATAGTAACCTGCTTGAGAATGTCAACAGAAGGAAACTTTTCTTCTGTATCATTCATGGCAAAATGATCCCCTGGAAAAGAAAAACGAGGGCGCCCAGCTTGTTTCAAGGCACCCAGGCTTCCAAAATATAAAGCAAAGTCAAAAAGCAGCTGCCCAAAAACCCGCTGCATATCAACGCCCATCGTTGCCAGGAGCGTTGCACCCTTTGCCCCAAGCCAATAAAGACCGGGAAAGCCAGAAAGAGATGGCGGGGCAAGCCCATATACGGATGCGCTAAACCGGTATGATAACTCAGACTGATCAACACTGTCACTAGCACGTACACGCGATAGGAAGCCCGCAAGCGTGGCCAAGCAAGAACGGCCGCCCCCACAAACAGAACTCCAAGCAGCAAGTTGACAATCAAATCCACATCCGGCGCGGTCCATAGCCGACCCCCTGCCAGATAAAAGGCATGCCAGGGCCAGGTAAGCACATGCGCTGCACCCACTTTGCCCGCGCTGGGGGAAATCACCATCGAACGCACCAAGGCATAAGGCGACGCAAAATCTAATTGCGTCCCCCCAATCACTAGACTGCGATACAGCACCCACACCAGCAATGCCAGGGGCAGCAAGCCAGCTGCAGTCCAGCCCTTCCAATCTCGCAATGTCTGACGGAGGTCAAATGCGTGCGCTGTTAATAATTCCACCCCCAAGGGAAAGAGCAGGAATAGCCCCTGCTGGCGCGTCAGGACGGCAAGCGCTCCCGCTATTCCCGCCAGCCACCACCGCCGACGTCTTCCCCAAAGCAACGCCAGGGCAGAAAAAAGCAAAAACAGCCCCTCGTTGTAGGGTGCAAAAAAGACAAAGGCAACCGGGAAAAATAACAATAACTGCGAAGCCATCTGAGCTTGAGAAGGCTCCCCATCCAGTGCGGCAGTATGTTCGAAAAGCAGTAGAAAAGCCAAAGCGGCCAAATTGCCAATCGCCATCAATGCCAGAAGTGGGGGTAATCCCAGAGCAGTTAGAGGCCACGCTAAAAGAGGATAGAGAGGATGAAATGCATCGGTGCCGTTGCCAGGTTGATACCCTTCCGTCACAATGCGCACATACCAAACAGCATCCCAACGTTCCCAAGGCGCCAAGAACACGCGCTGGAGCCACAATTCTGGAGGCGTAGCAGGCGGCCAAAGAGGCACAGTCTGTTCGAGAGCAGTCAGGGGACGGAATGGGGAGACGATGGCAGCCCACAGGCTCAGCAGAACCCGCAACAGCACCCACAGCATGACAATACGCTGTCCCCCTCGAACAGGCTGTCGTGCACGCGCAGGATCTGATATGGCTCTAGTGCTCAAATTCCCCTCTGCGTACAGTTATGAACAAGATTTGCGCAAGAGCTCCATTCCGTAAGTATACACCACACGGAGTATGCCGTGAATCAAATCAAAGGGCCGTCGCTGCGTCCTATCCCACCAGGAACAGGCGGTGAATCCACGGAGGAGGGCGCTTGATGGGCGCCCAGTAGGGCAAGACGGCAAAATCCTGCTGCACCACGCTGATCGGTTCGCCCAACTGCTGGATGCGCGTGGCCTCCACCGTGCCGCCGTGACGCCGCATTCCCATCAAATGCGAGATATGCTCAGGGTAAATGCCCATGACCCGCGCCGCTGTCGCATCTACCGCTGTCAAATTACCCCCCATTACCAGCACACCTGCCTGAACCGTTTCGCCATAGATAGGGCCGTCACCCTCCATCCCCTCGATGCCGTCCACGATGGCAAAAGCGGGCTTCACTGCCAGAGCAATGTCCCAGATGCTATTGTCTATGCCGCGCCAGTGCAGCAGGTTCTTGGGCCAGCCATATTTCACACCTGGCGCCACCCCGAACAAGTTTTTGAGTGAGAGCGTTACCCCGGCCCACTTGTGTGTCTTGAGCTTGGGCAGCGAGATTACCAGATCGGCGTTCAAGATCGTCTTGGGCAGGTAGAGCTGGCCCAGCTGAGTGTAATTCGCCGTCAACGGCACCGCCGCAATGTCATCAAGATTCAGATCTACAAAGGGCACATGGACCTGCCCCAGCGCTGCTTCGAGACCCGAGTACGTCAATAGCAGCTCCATATCCCGTTGATGTCCCGGCCCTTCAGCAACGATCACTTCCCCCGCTCCATAGTAACGCAGCGCTTCAACCGCTGCAGCAATCAACGCTGGATGGGTGTTGACCTGCCGCCCAGGATGATATTCAACCAGATTGGGTTTAAGTATCACCCGCGCGCCGGCGCAGCGGCGCAACAGAACCGGGAAATGTGCAAGGCCACGACGCAGTAGGTCGTACAGATCTTGCTCATAGCTCGTTGCCTTAAGGATCACCGTGGCGGCAGCAGGCTGCTTGAACTGATTGATGCCGCGCAACACCCCGCCGCCCAGGAGTGCACCGCCAGCCGCCGTAGCAGCCAGTTTGAGAAATTCCCGCCGGGAAAAACGCCGCTCAGAGGCGGAAGACATTGCCCTCACCTTCCGCAGCGCACATTGCCAGCAGCGCCAGTGCCGTCAGGTGCACCTCCCCCCGCCAGCTGCCATCTATTCTCTGACGCCGCCGCAATAGGGACACCCATTCCTCTACCGGTTGTTCCCACACCTCGCCGGCAAGGATGGCCAGGGAAAGCGTCAGTGTCGCCGGGTACTGCGTCACCTGGCGTTCCAGGATGGCGAGCCCCTCTGCCACAGCGGCAGCCACGCCCGCGCCCCCTTGCAACGCCAGCAGCGCCCAGGCCGTCGTGTCCAACATCGGCTCCAGACTGCGCCCCAACACCTCACGATTACCGTAGTTCCAGCCGCCACCCCCACAGATGCGATCCAACAGCAGCCGCTCCCCCTCCGCCACACGTGAATGTGTCCCACACCCGGCGCGCTTAAGCGCCAATAGCGCATAAGAAGTCGGCTCAACCCAACTAAAAGCGCCCTCCGTCCAGGGCCATCCTCGCAGGCGCGGGTCGAGGGGGATGGCCGGGTCGGGATCCACGCGCACCCCTTCCCAGCTGAGCAAGAACTCAGCGCAACGAGTACACCATGCTTCAGGCGCAGCGAGTTCCGCAAAAGTGAAGAGCGCCAACGAGGTGGTCCAATGCGGGGCAGGGTCATTTTCCAGGGTCACGGCCCCCGTTACAGCACTACGTTGCTCCATCCAGACCAGGCCCCGCTCACGTGCCGACACTTCCGCCTCTGGGAGGGCCAGCAGAGCGTAACAAGTCGGCTCAGGATAGCCCGCGCCCCCTGCATGATAGGGCCAGCTGCCGTCAGCGCGCTGAGTTTGTAACAAAAACGACTGCCCCCGATTGGCGTATGTCTCCATCTGCTTCCTCAGGCTTTACAGACAGCCTCCCCCGGCAGGCCTGGAGAGACGCTCGCGGTCAATGTGGAAAAGTATAGCATGGCCCGGATAAAAAACCACACGTCTCCCCTCAACGCCGAAAACTTTCTACCCCGGCTGCCTGTCCATTGATGCAGGGCAGGTTCAACGCTATTCTCTAAAATTAAGGAAGACGCCAGGTGCTCGCGCACACCGTGCAAGAACGAACATGTGAGTTGTGAGCAGAGACGCTGACGGCTCTCTACTCACGGCTCACTGATCCCTGTTGTTCGAGGAAAATTCAGGACGTAGGATTGCCTTTTCAATAAAAGCAAAGACCCCGTTTTGCAACGGGGTCCTGCAGCGACAAAGCGAATTCCTACGTGCCCCCCAGGCCGCTGGAGATCTGCGAGAACACCGAGCTCACCTGGGTACCCAGCACCGTCAGGATGACGATCACGACGATGGCGATCAACACCAAAATCAACGCATACTCTACCAGGCCCTGGCCTTCCTCACGCGGCATGTACAGCATAATGACACCTCCTCATATATTGTGTACTGACTGACTGAACTGATGGGTTATTTTCTACCCTTGCACCTAACTCTATTCTATCCAATAGCCGAAATCCTGCAATAGGAATTTGGTACTGTTTGGGAAAATGGGTAATGGGGGAATGGGTAATGGAGGAAGGAGGGATGAGTAACGGGGAGCAAATGCCATAGAATCAGCTCCCCCGCTCCCCCGCTCCCCCACTCCCCCACTCCCTCTCTCTCCACCTATGCTATAATAGCTCTCATGTCCATGCAACCTTACGTGCTCGCCTCACAATCGCCGCGCCGCCGGGAGCTGTTGGCCTGGCTGGACCTGCCCTTCCACGCCATCGCCGCCGACGTGGATGAAACCCCGCTGGCCGGGGAGCCTCCCGCCGCACTGGCTACCCGTCTGGCCAAGATGAAAGCGCGCGCCGCAGCGCAAACGGCACCGACGGCCCCGGTGCTCTCCGCGGACACCGTCGTGGATCTGGAGGGCGTCTCGCTCGGCAAACCCGCCGACCCCGCCGAGGCATGGGCCATGCTGACCGCGCTGCGCGGAAGGGAGCACGCCGTCCATACCGGCGTGGCGCTCTGGGACACGCGCACCGGCGCGCTGCGGCTGCGCCGCGTCACCACCATGGTCGCCATGCGCGCCTACAGCGATGCAGAAATCGCCGCCTACATCGCTACCGGCGACCCCTTCGACAAAGCCGGCGGTTACGCCATCCAGCACGCCAGTTTCAGCCCGGTAGCGCGCCTCGACCGGTGCTACGCCAACGTCGTGGGCCTGCCCCTCTGTACCGTCCTGGCCCTCCTCGCGGAGCATGGCGAAGCGGTACCCCCAACGGCCCTGGCGTTGTGCCGACGACGCTTCGGCTATCCCTGCCCCGGCCCAGATTGGGGACAGGCGCTTCAGCCCGGCTAAAAAGGTGGACGCGATGAAAATTCACCGCCTGTTGCAAGTATGGCTCTTGCTCTGCCTGCTGGGATGCACGGCCACGCCCTCGACGCCCGCCGCGCCCCCCGAAACGACGTCCGACACGCCCCTCACGCCGGCGCCCGGTGATTTTTCCGAGGCCGAAGCCGTCGGGCGCGCGTTCCTCGATGCCTGGAGCAAGGACGACCCCGCGCAGATGTACGAGCTGCTCGCCCCTTCCCTCCGCGCCGGGTTGGCCCTCGACCCCTTCGCGCAGGCGTATCGCGCCGCGCAGACCACGGCGACCGTCCTGCAAGTCCGCACGCTGCCCCATCAACTGGGATTGGAAAACACCCGGGCCTGGATTGATTTCACCGTCATCTGGCAAACGGCTCTCTTCGGCGAGCTGCAGGCCGAAAACCGCCTGGCCCTCCTCAAAGAGGGCGACGCCTGGTGGGTGGATTGGCGACGCGAGGCGATCTGGCCCGATCTCGCGGGCGGCAACAAATTCGCCGTCGAATACCAGGTCCCGCCGCGGGCCAACATCTACGACCGCTATCAGGCAGCGCTGGCAGCGCTCAGCACCATCGTCACCGTCGGCGTCGTCCCCGAACGGATCGAAAATGAGGCCACGCTGCTGGCGAACCTCTCCATCGCGCTCAACCTGTCTCAGGCAAACATCCAGGCCAAATACGCGGGGCAGCCCGTCAACTGGTTCATCGCCATCGCCGACATCACCGGGGAACAGAGCCTCGCCTATGACGCCCTGCTGCGCACGCCCGGCGTCGAGCGCCGCGAGCGCGCCGGCCGGTTCTACCCGGGGGACGGCACGGGCGCCCATGTCGTGGGCTGGGTCTCCGCGATACCGGCGGAGCAGCTGGAAAGCTACCGTCAGCAAGGCTACCGCGATGACGCGCTGGTAGGCATCAGTGGGCTGGAGGCGTACGCCGAACCCATCCTCGCCGGCAAGAACGGCGGGCGGCTCTATCTGGTGGATGCCAACGGCGCCTACGTCCGGGGGGTGGCGGAACGGCGCCCCGAGCGCGGTCGCGCCGTCACCGCCACGCTCGACCGCACGCTGCAGGCGCAGGCCGAGGCAATCCTCAAAGATTTCAGCGGGGCCATCGTGGCGCTCGACGTCAACACCGGCGCCGTCCGCGTGATGGCCAGCGCTCCCACCTTCGACAACAATGTCTTCGTCCGTCCGACCGGTGCCGGGGAGCGCCAGGCCCTGCTCAACGACAGCCGCCGTCCGCTGCTCAACCGCGCGACACAGGGGACCTATCCCAGCGCCTCCGTCTTCAAGATCGTGACCCTCTCCGCGGCGCTGGAGACGGGGTTGTTCAACGTCAACAGCGCCTTCAACTGCCCCGGTTACTGGGACGCTTTTGGGGAAGCCAATCGCAAGGCCTGCTGGCTGGCGACCGGACACGGCCCGATCACCCTGTTCAACGGGCTGGTCCAATCCTGCGACGTCGTCTTCTACGAGGTCGGCATGGCGCTGGATCACAAGGACCCCACCCTGCTGCCCACTTACGGCGCCGCCTTTGGCCTGGGACAGCGCACGGGGATCGTCGAAATCCCCGAGGCGGCCGGGCTGATGCCCACCCCACAATGGAAATTCGACACGTATCTGGAGCCATGGACGGCGGGCGATACGGTGAATCTCGCCATTGGGCAGGGCTTCCTGCTGGTGACGCCGCTGCAGGTCGCGGGGATGCTCGCGGCCGTCGCCAATGGCGGGACGCTCTATCAGCCCTACGTGATCGAACGCCTTGAGGCGAGCAGCAGTCAGCCCGAACAGCAGACCCAACCGCTGGCGCGCGGCCGGTTGCCCATCTCCGAGACGACCCTGGCGACCCTGCGCGAGGGCTTGCTGCAGGTGACGACGGCAGCTAACGGCACCGCCACGCACCGCTTTGCGGGACTCAACGTCAGCGTCGCCGGCAAGACCGGCACGGCGGAAGCACCCGGGCCGGGTAGTGAACCGCACGCCTGGTTCGCGGGCTACTTTCCCGCCGACAAGCCCGAAATTGCCATGGCCGTGCTGGTGGAAAACGTCGGTGAAGGGTCCTCCTACGCCGCTCCCATCTTCCGCCAGATGGTCGAGGCCTATTACGGTTGGCCCCTCACCCCCCTGCCCGTGATTTCCGCACCGACGGGGGACTGAACTGGATGCTGGATGCTGGCCTCATTACCCATCCCTCATTACCCATCCCCCATTACCCATCCCCCATTACCCCTCACCCCCATGCCGTTTCTGCCCGTAATTGCACGTTCTCGCACGGTTTTTGCGCGCTCCATTGACAAAACGTGCATCCCGTGCTAGGATTGAAGGCGTCAATCATGCAGTATCGGGCGCATCGTCATGCTGAGTGAAGAACGTCGCACCTTAATTCTCACCGCGCTGAGCCGATCAGGCAGCGTGCGGGTCAGCGATCTCGCCGCCAGCCTGCAGGTAGACCCCGTCACCATCCGTCGTGATCTGGCGCAGCTGGAAAGCGCGGGGCGCCTGCAGCGCGTCCATGGCGGCGCGGTGTTGCGCGAGCTGCCGACCGCCGGCGCGCCGGGCAGCATCCAGCGCCGCGTCGCCGAAACCGCCGCCCGGTTCATCCCCGATGACGCCGTAGTCTTCCTGGGACCCGGCCCCCTCACCGCCGAGATGGTGCCCTTCTTGATGGCCCATCAACGGCTGACGCTGGTCACCAATTCCCTGCAGGTGGCCTGGGCCGCCGCGCAGAGCAGGAAGCATCCCCTGCACGTCGTCGGCGGGCAGGCGGAGGCCGATTTCGGGCTTTATGGCGATGCGCAGGCGTGGTCCCCCTTGCGCGCCGATTGGGTCGTCCTGGAAGGCGACGGTCTGGACGCAGAGCGGGGCCTCACGCACGATCAGAGCCGCTACGCGACCCTGGCGCGCGCGCTCTTCGACCTCGGCGCGCAGGTGATGGCGCTGCTGCTTCCAGAGCGGGTTGGGCGTCTCGGCGCCGTCTACATCGCTCCGGCAGACGCCGTGGACGTCCTCATCACCGGCAGAGAAGCGCCCAATGCAGCGCTCTGGGATCTCAGCGAGCTGGGTGTGCGCGTGGTCTTGACGTAATCCGTACTGCGTACTGCGTAATCCGTACTGCGTAACACGCGGAACATTACGCATCACCCATGACTCATTACTCATTACCCATTACCCATTACCCATTACCCATTACTCATCACTCTGAAAGGAGCATTTCATGGCCAGCGTTACGTACGATCACGTTTCGAAGCATTTCGGCGACGTCATTGCCGTCAACGATCTCAACATCTACATCGAGGACAAGGAATTCCTCGTCTTCGTCGGGCCATCGGGCTGCGGCAAGAGCACCAGCCTGCGCATGTTGGCGGGCCTGGAGGAGATCACCACCGGGCGTATCCTCATCGGCGACCGCGTCATCAACGACGTGCCGCCCAAGGACCGCGACATCGCCATGGTCTTCCAATCCTACGCGCTCTACCCCCACATGACGGTGTACGAAAACATGGCCTTTGGCCTCAAACTGCGCAAGACCCCCAAGGCAGAGATTGAACGCCGTGTGAAGGAGGCCGCACAGATTTTGGGGATCGAAGGGCTGCTGGACCGCAAGCCCAAGCAGCTCTCCGGCGGTCAACGCCAGCGCGTCGCCGTCGGGCGCGCCATCGTCCGCGAGCCGAACGTCTTCCTCATGGACGAGCCGCTCTCCAACCTGGACGCCAAACTGCGCGTGCAGGCCCGCGCGGAGATCTCCAAGCTCCATCAGCGGTTGGGGACCACCTTCATCTACGTGACGCACGATCAGGTTGAGGCCATGACCATGGGGACGCGCATCGCCGTGATGAAAGATGGCCTTCTCCAGCAGATTGACTCGCCGCAAAAGCTCTACGACTACCCCGACAACGTCTTCGTCGCAGGGTTCATCGGCAGTCCCGCCATGAACTTCTTCAACACCACGCTGATCATGGAAGACGGCAAGATGTACGCCGACTGCAAGGACTTCCGCGTGCAGGTGCCAGAAGATCGCGCGCCGATCTACAAGCCTTACCTGGGAAAAGAACTGCTGCTCGGCATGCGGCCGGAACACGTCCACGATCCCGAGTATGCGCCGCCGGGCATCAAGCCTGCCCCCGTCGAGGCCATGGTCGAAGTGACCGAGCTCATGGGCAACGAGGTCGTCGCCTACTTTGCCACCCGCAATACACAATTCCTGGGCCGTCTGGATCCGCGGACGAAGACTCGCGTGGGTATGACCAAGGGCTGCGTCTTTGACATGAGCCGTATGCACCTCTTCGACAAAGAGACCGAAAAGGCGATCCGCTAGTGCAGGCGACGCCCGCAGTTGACAACTCTCCAGCCTGGCGTATAATGTGCAGTGCAAAGCCTCAGTGGCGGAACTGGCATACGCAGCAGGTTGAGGGCCTGTGCCCTAACGGGCGTGGAGGTTCGAGTCCTCTCTGAGGCATGAGCACTATCATCGCCCCCGATATCACATCGGGGGCGATGATGTATTTTCAGCAGGGGCGCCGCAGCTCACAAGGCCGCCGCAACGCGCGGCGCGCTGGAACCGCGAATCACCAGCTTGCCTTGCAAGATCACCTTCCGGGCGGGACGTTCCGGATCCTGGATGCGCTGCAACAGCAATTCCGCCGCCGTCTTCCCGATCTCGTAAGTGGGCTGCGCAATAATGGTCAGACCGGGCTCTACCAGACGCGCCCACAAGGTCTCATCGAAGCTCGCCAGCGCGATGTCTTCGGGAACGCGCAGTCCCCGTTCGCGGATGGCAAGGAGCGCCCCCGCCCCCAACAGGCTGTTCGTGGTCACAATCGCATCGGGGCGCGCCGGCGATTCCAGCAGCTGCACGGTGGCGCTGCGCCCGTCCTCGACTCGCGGCGGTTGGTAAAACACCAGCTGCTGAGCGGGCGACAGTCCGTATTCCTGCAAAGCGCGCTCGTACCCCTTGTACCGCTCCCGGCCCGTCGTGCTCGCCGCGCCGAGGAGCACCCCAATCCGCCGGTGCCCATTTTCGATGAGATGGCGCGTCAGCCGGTAAGCAGCGTCTTCATTATCAATCAACACCATGTCCACGGCAGCGCTCGGCACCGCCCGGTCCAAGATCACCATGGGGATGAGGATCTCCAACGCCTCGAAGTTTTCCGTCTGCTGACGGGTGGGAGAGTAAATCAGCCCGGCTACCTTTTGAGCGTGCATGGCCTCCAGATACAGGCGCTCCTTCTCAGGATTTTCGTCGGCATTGCAGAAAAAAACTGTGTAGCCGGCGGCGTACAGGGTGTCCTCAACCGCCCGGCTTACATCGGTGAAAAAGGGATTGCAGATGTCGGAGACGATAAGGCCGACGGTCACCGATTGCCGGGCACGCAGCGTGCGCGCGACCAGATTGGGACGGTAGTCCAGCGCCTTGATGGCCTCCTCGACCTGCACCCGCAGCGCCGCGCTGACGCCCGCTTTCCCGGATAACACCCGTGAGACAGTCGCGGTGGATACGCCCGCGAGTTCAGCCACGTCTTTGATGCTCACCATAAGCCTACCCCTCGCTTCGGCAGGACGTCCAACCTGCCCCTTAACCTGCTGCCAGGACCCTGGGGGTTAGCCACGAATTCTCACGGGTTTTCCCCCGCTGAGGCCGCGGCGTGCCCCGCAGGGCTCGACACCCCCTTCGACGGCTGGCTTTATAGTAAACGATTTCAGGAGATATGTCAATAGGTCGTCCGACAAAAGCACCGAATACCCCCCTCAGAAGGGCAAAATAGGGAGGCATGTCCCTGTTTGCCATGACATTTGTCCCATAAGCCATGACCCTCTTGACAAGTTCACTGTAATCGTTTACAATAGTCCCTAGTTGTGATCACTCACAGGCCGAACTACCCCAGGAGGTCATCATGATAGAGCTGCGGTTGGAACAGGTACAGCTTCAGGCGGCTCCCCGAAGCAAAGAGGAAGCCATTCGTTCCGTAGGCCAACTCCTCGTCGCCAGTGGTCATATCGCCCCACCCTACATCGAAAGCATGTTGGAACGCGAGACGGTGGCCAACACCTACCTCGGCAACGGCATCGCCATCCCTCACGGGCTGCCCCAGCACCGGGACTTCATTCACGAGACCGGCATCGCCGTGCTGCAAATCCCAGAGGGTGTCACCTGGAATGCCGGCGAGACCGTCTATCTCGCGGTGGGCATTGCCGCCAAATCCGACGAGCACATTGACGTGTTGCGCCGCCTCACCCGCGTTCTGGGCAACGAGGCGCAAGTGCAGCGGCTGATCCGCACTCACGATCCAGCCGACATCATCGAGGTGTTGACCGGCGAGCGGCCCCCCGCCCCGACCCCGGCGGAAGCGCTCACCGACTATGAGCACTATTTCGACATTGTGGTGACCAACAAGACGGGCCTGCACGCCCGCCCTGCCACCCATCTCGTCACGCTTGCCAAGGATTTCGACGCCGAGATCCGCGTGCGGCACGGTTCCGAAGTCGCTAACGGCAAGAGCCTCATCTCGCTCCTGCAGCTCGGCATCGAGCGCGGCACGCAAATCCGCGTTTCGGCGCAGGGACCACAGGCCGAGGCGGCGTTGGCCGCGCTGAAGGCCGCCATCGAAGCCGGGCTTGGCGATGAAGAGGAACCGGCAACGCCGCCCCCCGCTAAAGCCGCGACGCTGAGTTGGACACCCACTGCCGTCAGCGCCACGCTGGAGGGGGTCCCCGCCTCGCCCGGCCTGGGCGTCGGGCCCCTCTGGAAGTATTCGCGGCGCGAGATCACCGTCGAGGACCGGCCGCGTGAGCGCATGACGGAAGCCGAGGCCTTCCAGGCGGCGCTCGATGCTTCCAAGGCCGAGCTGGAAAAGGTCTACGAAGAGGTGAAAGTGCGCCTCGGCTCCAGCAAAGCCTCGATTTTCCGTGCGCACGCCGAATTTCTGGAAGACGCCGACATGCTGCAACAGGTGGTGAGCCTCATCTTCCAGGGACACAGCGCGGCCTGGTCGTGGAAGAAGGTGATTGACGAGCGCGTGGACCGGATGAAGAAGCTCGACGATCCCGTGCTCGCCGGACGGGCCGTGGATCTCAGCGACGTGGGCCAACGGGTGCTCTATCACCTTCTAGGCGTGAACACCGCCGACAATCTCATGCCCACCAGCCCCTTCATCCTCATCGCCGATGACCTGGCGCCCTCCGACACCGCCTCCCTCGATCCCGACCTGGTGTTGGGCTTCTGCACCGCCAGCGGGGGTCCCACCTCCCACTCGGCGATCATGGCCCGCTCGATGGGCATTCCGGCAGTCGTGGGGATAGGAAGTCAGCTGCTGACGCTCCCCAACGACACGGCGGCGATCATTGACGGCTACAGCGGCAAGCTCTATCTCAATCCCAGTGCCCGCGACATGCAATCGGCACGGGAAGCGCAGCAGGCCCAGCGTATGCAGGAAGAGGCCGCCAACGCCGCCCGCTTTGAACCCGCCCTCACCACGGACGGCTACCGGGTGGAGATCGCGGCCAACATCAACCGCAGCAACGCCGTCCCCCAGGCCATCGAAGCCGGCGCCGAAGGGGTCGGCCTGATGCGCACCGAATTCCTCTTCCTGGAGCGCGACACCGCGCCGACCGAGGATGAACAATACGAGACCTATCGCGCGATGGCCGAAGCCCTGGGCGGGCGTCCCCTGATCATTCGCACGCTCGACATTGGCGGCGACAAGGCCATCCCCTACCTCGACCTGCCCAAGGAGGAGAACCCCTTCCTCGGCGTGCGCGGCATTCGGCTGTGCCTGGTCCATCCGGAGCTCTTCCGCCCGCAGCTGCGCGCCATCTACCGCGCCGCCGCGCATGGCAACATCAAAATCATGTTCCCGATGATCGCCACCCTCGAAGACCTGCAACGCGCGCGCGCCATAGCGGAGGAAGTCCGCCAGGAACTCAACGCGCCGCACGTTGAGATCGGCATCATGGTGGAGGTGCCTTCAGCGGCCGCGATGGCCGATCAATTCGCCGCGGAGGTGGATTTCTTCTCCATTGGCACCAACGATCTCACCCAATACACGCTGGCAATGGATCGCGGACATCCGCTGCTCGCCAAACAGGCCGACGCGCTGCATCCGGCAGTGCTGCGGCTGATTGACATGACCGTCAGAGCCGCCGATAAGGCGGGGAAATGGGTCGGCGTGTGCGGCGGACTCGCGAGCGAACCGAAGGGTTCGGTGCTCCTGGTGGGGTTGGGCGTCAAAGAGCTCAGCGTGAGCGTGCCAGACATTCCCGCCGTGAAGGCGCAAGTGCGGCGCTTCTCGCACGCGGAAATGCAAGCGCTCGCGCAGCGGGCATTGCAGTGCCACAACGCTGCGGAAGTGAGAGCGCTGCTATGAAAGTCGTCACCCTCACCCTGAACCCGGCCATTGACCAGACCGTCAGCGTCAACAACTTCCGCCTCGACGCGGTGAATCGGGGCCAGGCGATGCAATTCGACCCCGGCGGGAAGGGAGTCAACGTCGCCTCGTTCCTGGCAGACGCGGGGTACGCGGTCACCGCCACGGGCTTCCTTGGCGAGGAGAATCCGACGCTTTTCGAGCGGCTCTTTGCCCGCAAGGGCATCACGGACGCCTTCATCCGCATCCCCGGCCACACACGCACCGGCGTGAAGATTGTGGACGAGGCTCAGCAGCAAACGACGGACATCAACATGCTGGGACAGGCGCCTCCCCCCGAGGCAGTGGACGCCCTGCTGGCGCAGCTGGAAGACCTGGCGGCTTCCCACGAATGGTTCGTGCTCACCGGCAGCCTGCCCCCCGGCGTGCCGACCGACATCTATGCGACGATCATCCAGCGAGTGCAAGCGCGGGGGAAACACGTCGTGCTCGATACCAGCGAGGCCGCGCTGCGCGCTGCCGCTCCCGCCGGTCCGACCGTGATTAAACCCAACCGCCTGGAACTGCAACAATTGCTGGGTCTCGAAATTGTGGGACTTCCGGCCATTGATGCGGCGGCGCGGCAGCTCCTGGAAACAGGCACGCAGCTAGTGGTGATCTCCATGGGAGCCGAGGGGGCCTTGTTCGTGAATCGCGAGCGCTCGCTGCTGGCGACGCCCCCTCAAGTGGTGGTCAAGAGCACCGTCGGCGCGGGGGATGCCATGGTTGCCGGCATCGTCGCTGGCCACATCGCGGGATTGGACCTGGAAGCGTGCGCGCGGCAGGCCACTGCTTTCTCGGTGGGGAAGATCACCCGCATCGGCCCCCATCTGCCGCCGCCCGAAGAGCTGGCGCGCTACCCACAGCAGGTAGTCATTCAACAAGTGCGTCAGGCATAACGCGCTAAAGGAGGTGCTTATCGGAGTCACAGCAGGGGAAAGCTCACACCAATTGTCTGATCATCGTATAAACAGATATAATTGAGGAGGTTAGAGATGGCTAAGATTGTCGCTGTAACATCGTGTCCTACGGGCATTGCCCACACCTTCATGGCAGCGGAAGGATTGGAACAGGGCGGCAAAGCGCTGGGCCACACCATCAAGGTTGAGACCCAGGGGTCCGTCGGTTCACAAAACGCCCTGACCGCCGCGGAAATTGCCGCCGCCGACCTGGTGATCATCGCGGCGGACACCAAGGTGGACATGACGCGCTTCGCCGGCAAGCGGGTCTATCAAACCAGCACCAATGCCGCCATTAACAACGGCGAGGCTGTCGTCTCCGCGGCCCTGGAACAGGCCAAAGTCCTCGGAGCGGCTGCCCCTAAAGAGGAACTCGCGGATTCCGTGGCCAAGATCAAAGAGGAACGCAGCGCCTCGCGCACCGGTCCCTACAAGCATTTGATGACGGGCGTCTCGTACATGTTGCCCTTCGTGGTCGCGGGCGGCCTGCTCATCGCCCTGGGGTTCGCCTTCGGCGGGATCTACGTCGGCGACAAGGTAAACACCCTGGGATGGGCCTTGTTCCAGACCGGCGCAAAGGGCGGCTTTGCGCTGATGGTGCCGATCCTCGCCGGTTACATCGCCTATTCCATCGCTGACCGCCCCGGCCTCGTGCCCGGCATGATCGGCGGTATGCTGGCCGGTTTCACGGGCTCCGGCTTCCTGGGCGGCATCGCCGCCGGCTTCATCGCCGGTTACCTCACCGACTGGCTCAACAAGAACATCAAGCTGTCCAAGAACCTGGCGGGCCTCAAACCCATCCTGATCCTGCCCTTGCTGAGCTCCACCATCGTCGGCCTGTTGATGCTCTTCGTCATCGGCGCGCCGGTGAAGGCCCTGCTCGATGCGCTCACCACGTGGCTGAGCGGCATGCAAGAAAGCAGCGCCGCCATCCTGGGCCTGCTCCTGGGCGCGATGATGGCCTTCGACATGGGCGGCCCGATCAACAAAGCGGCCTACACTTTTGCGGTGGGCCTGCTCGATAGCCAGATCTACATGCCGATGGCCGCCGTCATGGCGGCAGGGATGACGCCGCCCCTCGGACTTGCCCTGGCAACCATGCTCTTCAAGAATCGCTTCACCGCGGCGGAAAAGGAGGCCGGCAAGGCGGCGGTAGTGTTGGGGATTTCCTTCATCACCGAAGGCGCGATTCCCTTTGCGGCAAAGGACCCCTTCCGCGTGATCCCCTCGATCATGGTCGGTTCGGCGGTCACCGGCGCGCTCTCGATGCTCTTCAAGGCGGAACTGCGGGTCCCGCATGGCGGCGTCTTTGTGCTGCCCATTCCCAACGCCGTCACCAACCTGGGCCCCTACATCCTCTCCATCCTGATTGGCACGGCAATTACGGCAGGGATGCTCTTCCTGCTCAAGAAGCCCGTCACGGAAGACAACGCCTGATTCGGCTCAGGTCTGCACTGACAGCCCATCGCGTCTCTGGAAACCTCACCGCAGCGGCATTCACGTCGCTGCGGTGAGGCTTTTATCCCCCAGGTTCTCTGTGCTGGACCCTGCCGCGCTCGGATCTGGCACGACGCAAGACCGGGCCTTGCTCATTTTCCCCCTTTGCCTATACTTACCCTGGCGGACGTGAGCACGTGTGAACGTGCGAACGTGTCCACGTGTGAAGGTGCGAAGGTAAGTGACTCGCCGATTCGCTTTTTCGCTGATTCGCTGATTCGCTGACTGCTGACTCGCTGATCTCTATTTTCCGAGGAGACCTCAAAATGCTCAAACTGAAACACGGAACTGACCTGCTCACCGCGCTCGGCGGAATCACGACGGAGGAAGCCGCGCGGGCGCTGTTTCAGACGCGCTGCGACCCCGTCACCCAGGCGCGGCTGGACGCCATCCGCACGCCCGACGCGCGGATCAAAATCGCCAACGCCATCGTGATGCTCGATCCCGCCGACGTCTTTGTCAACACCGGGTCGGAGGACGACCTGCAATGGGTGCGCGAGCTGAGCCTGCACAAGGGCGAGGAACAGGCCCTCCCCATGCCCGGGCACACGATCCATTTCGATCTCCCTGAAGAGCAGGGCCGGGTGGTGGATAAGACGCTCTACATCGTCAACCCCGACGAAGAGGTCAGCGTGCTTGCCAAAAGCATCCCCCGCGATGAGGCGCTCGCCTATGTCCAGCAACACATGACCGGCCTGGCGCGCGGTAAGACGTTGCTGATCGGCTTCTTCAATCGCGGGCCGATGGGGGCGCAGGCAGCCATCCCCGCCATGGAGATCACCACCTCCGCCTATGTGATGCACTCGGCCAACATCCTCTACCGCAACGTCTACCGGCCATTCGATCGGGAAGCGGCCCGCGCGGGCGAATTCTTCACCAACGTCCACAGCGAGGGGCCCAACCGCCCGGAGGATTTCCCCGCCATGCGCGTCTTCATGGACCGCAGCTGGCTGACGACGTATGCGCTGCTGTGCACCTACGCCGGCAACACGCTGTTGCTCAAGAAGGGCAACCATCGCTTTGCCGTGGATCTGGCGACCTACTACCGGCGGGGCCGCGAGCTCTCCGAGCACATGTTCATCACTGGGCTGACCGCTCCCGACGGACGGAAGACCTTCTTCGCCGGCGCGGCGCCTTCGGGCTGCGGCAAGACGACGACGGCGATGGTCGGCGATGACTTCATCGGCGACGACCTGGCGCAGATCTGGATCGCCGCCGACGGGACGCTGCGCGCGGTCAACCCCGAAAAGGGCATCTTTGGCATCATCCAGGACGTGAACGCCGAGGGCGACCCGCTGCTCATGCAGGCGCTGACCACCCCGGGCGTGGAGGTGATCTGGTCCAACGTGCTGATCACGCCAGAGGGTGAGCCGCGCTGGGTGGGCGACGGCAAACCGCTGCCCGCACGGGGCGTCAATTACACTGGCGAGTGGTGGCCCGGCAAGACCGATGCGACGGGCGCTCCCATCCCCATGTCCAACCCCAACGCGCGCTGTACCGTGGCCTGTCGCGCGATCGGCAACTACAACGAGACCATCGCCGAAGACCCCGCCGGCGTACCGATCAGAGTCATCACCTACAGCGGGCGCGATAGCGACACGATGCCGCCGGTTTGGGTGGCGAAGAACCCGGATCATGGCGTCGTCATCGGCGCCTCCATCCTCTCGGCAGCGACGGCGACGGAGGTAGGCGCAAAGGGCGTGCGTCGGCAGCCGTGGGCCAACGAGCCGTTCATCCCCGGCCCCCTGGCCGAGTACATGGAAGCGCAATTCGCCTTCTTCAACTCGCCGCAGCTGCGGCCCAAGCCGGTGATGGCCGGACTCAACTATTTCCTCACGCACGGCGCGCGCGGCGGACAGGGCAACGCGCTCCTCGGCGAGAAGCGCGACGTCAAGGTCTGGCTCGGCTGGCTGGAACGCTACGCCAACGGCGAGGTGACGGGCATCGAAACCCCCATCGGCTACATCCCGCGCTACGCGGATTTGCGGGAGCTCTTCGCACAAATCGGCAAGGACTACCCCAAAGAGCTGTATGACAGGCAATTCGCCTTCTACGTGGATCACATCCTGGCGCGCATCGCCCTGCAAGAAGCGGCCTATCGCCAGGAGCCGGGCGTCCCGGAGACGCTGTTCCAGGTCTACGCCGAGCAGCGCGCCGGGCTGGAGGCGCTCAAAGCGCAATACGGGCCGATCGTGTCAGTGGAGCAGCTGGGCGGGTAGGCAGTGGTTGTGAACAAGGAACCCACATGAACATCTTAGGAATCAACTGGGGCGCACACGACAGCGCTGCGGCGCTGATCCAGGACGACCGGGTAATCGCCGCAGCCGAAGAGGAGCGCTTCAACCGCATCAAACACGCGCCCTACGCCTATCCCCTCCGCGCGGCGCACTATTGCCTGCGCGAGGCCGGCTTGCGCGTGGAAGACCTCGACGAGATCGCTTTCAGCTTCCGCCCCACCCTGCAGTTAGGCGCCTCAATCGCGCACACCGTCCGTTTCTTCCCGCGCGGCGCCTTCACCACCCTCGCCGAGCTCGTGCGCCGCATCTGGTACGCCGGCAGCGCTTCCTACTCCGAATATTTTTTGCATCTGACCCATCAGACGCGGCGTTTCTGGATTCCCCATCACACAGCGCACGCCGCCAGCGCCTACTTCGCCGCCCCCTTCGACCAGGCCGCAATCCTCGTCATTGACGGCATGGGCGAATGGCCCGTGACGACCGCTTTCCGCGCGCGCGGGCCCCGGCTCGAACGCCTGCGGCAAGTCAGCTACCCACATTCCATCGGCTTCCTCTACTCCGCCTTCACCGAATACCTGGGCTTCGAGCCTTTCGACGCCGAATACAAAGTCATGGGACTGGCCGCCTATGGCGATCCCAGCCGCTATCGGCAGCAGCTGCGGGAGATCGTCCAGCTGCAAGCGGACGGCCGCTACCGCCTGGACCTGTCGTATTTCAACTTCCAGTACGATTACGGGCGCTCGACCTGGTACAACCCCCGGCGCATGACCGAGACCTTCGGCCCGCCGTGGCCCCGCGAGGAATTGCCCGACCAGCGCTGCGCCGACATCGCCGCGGCGCTACAAGAGCGCACCGAGGAGGTGATCTTTCACCTCGCCGATTGGCTGCACGCGGCGACGGGCATGGACGACCTGTGTCTCGCCGGGGGCGTGGCGCTCAACAGCGTCGCCAACGGCAAGCTGCTGCGCCGGGGCCCCTTCCGCCGCATCTACATCCAGGGTGCGGCCAACGACGCCGGATGCGCGCTCGGCACAGCGCTCTACCGCGCGCACGCCGTTCACGGGCGGCCCTGGGAGGAATTGCGCCATCTCTTCTACGGACCGGGCTACACGACCGCCGAGGTCGAAACCGCCCTGAAAGCCACACACATGCCGTATCGCCGCATCGAGGACCCGGCGGAGACGGCGGCCCGGCTGCTCGTGGAGAACAAAATCGTCGGCTGGTATCAAGGACGGATGGAGTTCGGGCCGCGCGCGCTGGGCAATCGTAGCATCCTCGGCGATCCCCGCCGTGAGGACATGAAGGACCGCATCAACGCCGCCATCAAATTCCGGGAGCCTTTCCGCCCCTTCGCGCCGTCGGTGCTGGCGGAACACGTCGCCGAGTTCTTCGCCGACATCGCGGAGTCGCCGTTCATGATCCTGGTGACGGACGTGCGGCCTGAGAAGCGCGCCGTCGTCCCCGCGATCACGCATGTAGACGGCAGCGGCCGCCTCCACACCGTCGAGCGCGCCGTCAATCCCTGCTACTGGCAGCTCATCGCCCGCTTCGGCGAGCTGAGCGGCGTCCCGCTCGTGTTGAACACGTCCTTCAACGTGCGTGGGCAGCCCATCGTCAACACCCCGACGGAGGCGCTGGCGACGTTCTACACCTCCGGCCTGGATGCGCTGGTCATAGATCATTTTCTCGTGGAGAAGTGACCGCCGACGTGCCCAGGTGCGAACGTGCCCAGGTGTCCACGTGCGAACGTGCCCACGTGACCACGTGCGAACGTGACCACGTGCGAACGTGCGAACGTGAGTGACTCGCTGATTCGCTTTCTCGCTTTTTCGCTTTTTCGCTTTCTCGCTTTCTCGCTTTCTCGCTGATTCACTGACCGCTGACTCGCTGATCTCTATTTCCAGAGGAGGCTCTCATGTCAATCTCTCTGCCACGAACGACCCCGGAAAGCGCGGGGATTCCCTCAGCGGCGATCCTCGCTTTCGTCGAAGCGATCGAACACGCCGGCTGTGACCTGCACAGCTTCATGCTATTGCGTCACGGGCGCGTCATCGCCGAGGGCTGGTGGGCGCCCTACGCTCCCGACCGGCCCCACATGCTGTTCTCGCTGAGCAAGAGCTTCACCTCCACCGCCATCGGGCTTGCCATCGCCGAAGGCCGGATCACCCTCGACGACCCCGTGATCTCCTTCTTCCCGGAGGACTTGCCGCGCCGCCTGGGACAGCGGTGGCCCGCCGTGCGCGTACGACACCTGCTTTCGATGTCCACCGGGCATCTCAAGGACACCCTGGAGCGCACGCAACGCCTCCGCCACACCAACTGGGTCAAAAGCATTCTCGAGCAGGCCGTCAGGCGCGAACCGGGGACGCATTTCGTCTACAACAACGGGGCTTCATATCTGCTCGCCGCCATCGTCCGCCAGGTGACCGGCATGAACGTGCGGGAGTATCTCCTGCCGCGGCTGTTCGAGCCGCTCGGCATCGCGGAGCCGACATGGGAAACCTGCCCGCGGGGCATCAACTGCGGCGGATGGGGACTGAGCCTCAAGACTGAGGACATCGCGCGCTTCGGGCAACTGTACCTGCAGAAGGGGCTGTGGAACGGGGCGCGCTTGCTGCCCGAGGCCTGGATCGAGGCAGCCACCAGCGTCCAGATCGCCAACGGCGACGATCCCAACAGCGATTGGGCTCAGGGCTACGGCTTCCAGTTCTGGCGCTGTCGTCACGGCGCGTATCGCGGCGACGGCGCTTTCGGGCAATTCTGCGTCGTGATGCCCGCCCAGGACGCGGTGTTGGCGATGACTGGCGGCATGGCCGACATGCAGCAGCCGCTCAATCTGGTGTGGGAGCTGCTGTTGCCGGCGTTCACGGCGACGGCGCTGCCGGAGGACACCGCCGCGCAGGCGCAGTTGACGGCGAAGCTCGCCGCGCTCGCCCACGAGCCGCAGGCCGGCGCGCCAGATTCCCCGCTGGCGGCGGCAGTTTCGGGCCGCAGCTACGCCCTCGAAGCCAATCCGCTGGGCCTGGAGACGTTGACCTGCGCCTTTGAGGGAGACAGCTCGCGCCTGAGTTTCTGCAACCAGGGGGGTCGGCACGAGATCGAAACGGCATACGGGGCATGGCGGTACGGGCAGGCCGCTCTGCTGCCAGACGTCAAGCGGCTACAGCCGGTAGCGGCAAGCGGCGCCTGGACCGCGCCTGATACCTTCACGGCGCAGCTGTGGTACTACGAGACGCCGTTCTGCACTACCCTCACCTGCCGTTTCGAGGGCGAGCAGGTGACCTGCGCCAGCAAAGTCAACGTCGCCTTCGGCCCCACGGAGGGACCGGTGCTGGTGGGACACCGGCTCTAGGAAGCTCACCGCGCCGGCTCAGCCCTCGAGGCGGCGGAGCGGCAACCAGGCCAGCGTCTTCTGGATCTGCTCATCCCACTTGTCCCAGGTATGCCCGCCGGGGCCTTCGGCATACGTGAGGTTCAAGCCCAGGGACTGCGCGTGATCCCGGAAACGCAAATTCCCGTTGTAGAGGTGATCCTCTGTCCCACACCATTGATAGAGACGGAGCTGCTCCCGCCACGGCGAGGCGGCCACATCGCGCGCGAGGTGGAAAAGGTCGTGAGGGCTGTCGGGGAAACGCTCCAACGGTCCGAAAATGCGCTGCGCCTCGTCGCGCCAGGCTTGCTGCTGCTCGCGCGCCCGCTGCGCCGTCTCCGCCGCCGCATCCGAGAGACTCGCCATCGCATCGTAGGCTTTGGGGAGCTCAGGAAAGAACGATGCGGCCACATCCAACAGGCCTGAGAAACTCGCCGCCGCCGCGAAGCGCTCAGGATGGCTGAGCGCCAGCTTGAACGCGCCGTAGCCCCCCATCGAAAGTCCGGCCACGAAAGTCTCCTCACGAGCCTCGGAAAGCGGGAACCAGCCCCGCATCAGCGTCGGCAACTCCTCGCTCACGTAAGTCCAGTAACGATTGCCCTGCGCCATGTCGGTGTAGAAACTGCGGTCCACGGCCGGCATGATCACCGCCAGATCGTAATCCGCCGCATATCGCTCAATCGAGGTGCGCCGTTGCCAGATGGTGTGATCATCGGAAAGGCCATGCAGCAGGTACAGCACGGCGTAAGGGCGCGGCGGCGTCAGCAGGATTCCATCCAACAGCCGTCGGGACTCAGGCAAGATCACGTCTACGGAGACGCTGAGTCGCAACGCTTGAGAAAAGAAGTGACAATGGAAAAGCGCCATAACTACCACCTCCTCGGAAAATCGGAAAATCAGCAAATCGGCAAATCAGCAAACATCAAAATAATTTGCATGTCAAATGTACCGCGGCCTTCAGACCGCTCTCAGACCGTTATTGCATGACTCGGTGATGAATCGCAGCTTCATGAAAACTCCTGAGTGAATAGAGTGCCGCCCCCCACGCCTAGTCTAGCATAACTTCCGAAAATGGTACAGCGGCGGCGCCTTGACACATCCGCGCCCTGACACTATACTGAGATGTAATAGCACTTACGCAGCAGGGCCGCAAAACGAATCCAACAGCAAAGAACGCCAGGAATGCAGAGTCTTTCTATCTTCTAGACCCGCTGCGAACCGACCACAGGCCTAATTTGGTCTCTCCAAGATGCGTCGAAGATGGTTTTGTATCACTTTCTCGATATACTTTGCGCCCTCGGCGGTTAAAAATTAAAGCCTTGCGTAGGTCCTGTCTATATTTCCCCGCCGCCGCCTGTCTACTCGTGCTCTAACACCACCCTTACATTTTACCGGCTTGCGCCTGGCACAATCCTAACTATAATTGAACCACCACGCTATTCGGATGACCATCGCACACGGCGGCAAGACATTTTGCAAACGGATGAAGGAGGCAGCGAGGGGCATAAGCACGTGAGATGCACGACACAGGCGCCAGAAATTGACGGCAGAAATTCAGATGAAGAATCATGCAACCCATGAAGGGAGGAACCTATGTTTACAACAAAAAGAAACCCGTCCTCAGACCAGGAAGCCACCTCACCGCAAGCGCGCCCCCATTGGCTGCGCTTTGGCATCGCCGGCCTGGCGGCGCTGGCGTTGTTGTTGCTGTTGTTGGGCAGCCTGACCCATCCCGGACGCGCCGCCATGGTGATGGCGCCAGGCATCAAAAAGAGCAGCACTACCTCCATTGTGGGGACCAACAACACGATCGGGCAGGCAGTCGCGGGTGAGATCGTCACCGTGACGGTGGAATTCGCCGTCCCTTCAGGTGAGACTATCTACGATGCCTCACCGCGCGTGCTCCTGCAAGATGGCCTGTACCCGCTGGGATCCACCACCCCCGCGTGGAGCGCGATGTACACCGGCACCACCACGGCCTTGCGCACGTATGAAGCGCTCGCAGTGCGCAACGGCGCCCTGGTCATTTTCCCCACGGAAGGGACGGTGACCGGGCCTATCACACTGACGCGCGTGGTGCGCGCCGTGCGCACGCAACGCACCTACGTCGGCACACCCACCGAGATTGCTCATAATGCCAACTTGCGGGTGCAGGCAGTATTGCGTTATAACACAGCGTCGGGCGGCCCCGCGGGGACGCCGATCAACGATGACTCCACCATGGCACAGGTGAACGCCATTCAACCGCTCCTCACCCACGCCTATACCGTGGCCTACCAGGGCGCCGGGGGCCTCGGCGCAGGCGGCGGACAGGTGCGGCTCACCTTCACCGCCGGCAACACCTCTGGACGCCCTACCGCGTATGACCTTGTCTACACCGCGACACTCGGCTCCGGCCTCACCTGGAGCGCTTCTAGCGGCGGCAACGGCGCGGGAAGCGGCGATGTCAGCAGCGGCCCCGGCGGCGTCACCACTATCCGCTGGGACGTTCCCGTCAACCTGGTTAACTCTCAAACCTGGCAAGCCGTGGTAACGGCCACCTTGCCCAGTCCCTTCACCATCGGGCGGGAATTCACCGTGCAGGGGACTGCCGCCTACGAAACGTTCGATGGGGACATGGCGTACGAGGGGAAGTACACGACCGCGGGTTCGGTCACCCCCTTGCGCCCCGGCGTCTCCATCACCACCAAGACCTCCGCTCCCAGCAGCGGCGCAGTGACGATGGGGGATACCATCACTTACACCCTCACTTTCCAGCAGGCGCCCAACACCCAACTGCAGCTCCCGCGTTACGTGGACACGCTGCCGCGAGGCTTCCACTATGTGTCCGGCACGCTCACCCTCCAGGGCGCGACCCTGATTTCATCCACCGTCCAGGAAGGCCCCTCAGCCGGGAGCGGCGCCGCCACACGCTACTTCGAGAATCTGAGGTTCCACATGCAGACTCTGGCGCCTTACACAGCGACGCGCACTATCACGGCCCGCTATGTGGCGTTGAACACGGGGCTCGATTACCGCGGGACGCCGGTCTGGGAAAGCGCGACGTCTATCCCGGCAGCTAACAACACCATCGAGAGCGCTACCACCGGCGCGATGTTGTACTGGACCCCTCCAACGGGCTCAACGTATGGCAACCTCGGCGGCAGCTACGCCAACCCGGCCACAAAAGCCAACTCCAGCGCCGTCAATGTGATCCAGCCCTTCATGGCCAATGCGCAATTCAAGTCCTTACGGGACGGCTCTTCCCCTGTCGAAATAGGAGATTTCGTCCTGCTCAAGTTCCAGATGCGCAACAGCGGCGGCACGCCTGGCACGCCGGCGCACGAGCTGCGCGTCTGCGACACCCTGCCGTATGGATTTGAGTATGTGACTACCTTTAGCTGCACGCCTGTCGGCGGCGCTCCAGCCTGCCCGGCATATACGACGCCCACGCCTGGCAGCACGGGCACCCTCTGCTGGGAATTTGCCGGTCTGCCGCGCACGGATGCGGCAGGCAAATACTATGAACTCAGCTACCAGATCCAGGCAGCGCCCGCAGCCATCCCGGGCGTGCACACGAACCACGTCGTCCTTGAAAGCTACAGCAGTAAGGCAGGCAGCGTCGTCGGCGAACGCAATTACGCCGATTTTCCCCAGGCGATTCCCGCCCCCACCAATTGCGGCGTGAGTTGCATCAATCTCCTGGGCCTGGCCGGCAATAAAATTCCTGGTTCTGACGTTTTCTGGGGTCACTGGCGATAGCCCCCCATCGAAGCAGAAATCAGGAGATTATGCAGCCAGTTGTCGTGATAGACGAACCCGTTG
>Ga0208825_1000729_pt1 | contig 28963 bp, 26 predicted proteins | sample AD_UKC113_MetaG_FD_184450 | JGI IMG/M metagenome (GOLD analysis project Ga0208825, IMG submission 184450) | Active sludge microbial communities of municipal wastewater-treating anaerobic digesters from Hong Kong - AD_UKC113_MetaG (SPAdes)... | ecosystem: Engineered > Bioreactor > Anaerobic >...
ACCTTAAGTATCTTAAGGTTGGCAAGGTCGCAGACGGACAGACTGGGTATTATTATACGATTCCGTCAGAAGAAGAACGCAAAGAGTCGGAGCGGCACTCCATTCAGGATTTCCTGCGCGGCTATGTGTCAGTAGACTGGAACGATTCGCTCGTGGTCGTGCGCACTTTCTCGGGGCACTCAGACTCTGTTGCCCTGGCGATCGACAATATGGGCATGGACGACGTCTTGGGTACAATCTCCGGCAGAGACAATGTGGTCTTTATCGCGCTCAAACAAGGCAGTACTGGTGAAAGCTTTATAAAAGCTCTTAAAGAGAAGATCCCTGACCTCGACGCTGATTGACTTTCATATACTCGTGTTCTTGAGCAAGATGCTCAATCAAATCAGCCACTTTCCACTCCAGGTTTGAAGGGGTGGTCGTGGCAAATGCCGTATTCTCAGGCTCAATACCGAGCGACTTAATGGCCCGCATAATCTGGTAGGCCTGCTCATCCGTGTATCCGTGAAGCAATACTACCTTAAGGTTGTTGTCCATGGGATTTAGTATAGCCAAAGTGTCCGCTCTTTTGCAATCTTGCAGTCACGACTTGCAGCCTTTTCTTGCCACACAAAAGAGGATTTTCGTATATTTAAAAACGAAGAAAGAAAAATACAAAACTTCATTCGAGGTGATACGATAATGAATTACGACAAATACACGCTAAAAGCCCAAGAGGCCATTCGGGATGCCTCTTCGCTGGCGCAATCTCATGATAACCCGAATATAGAACCCGAGCACTTGTGCCTTGCGCTCTTGACGCAGGAAGACGGCGTCGTACCTACGCTCCTTGAGCGAATAGGGGCATCACAAGGGGCAATAGAAACCGGGCTCAATGCTCTCATCAATAAATTGCCGAAAACTTACGGCGCAGCCGCACAATTGTACCTTTCGCCCAGCGCGTCCAAAGCGATTGCAAAAGCTGAGCGCGAGGCTGAGGCCCTCAAAGACGAATATGTGACCTCTGAGCACCTGTTCCTTGGTATTATAGAGACCGAAGGCCCTGTGGCCGATCTCCTGAAATCAAATGGCGTCACAAAAGACCGTGTACTCACCGCTCTGAAGGAGGTACGTGGCACTCAGCGCGCGAGCGACGAAAACGCTGAAGAAAAGTACCGCGTGCTAGAGAAATACACGACCGACCTTACTGCTCTTGCGCGGGCTGGTAAACTCGACCCGGTAATCGGAAGGGACGAGGAGATTCGTCGTGTTATGCAGGTACTTTCCCGCAGAACAAAGAATAATCCAGTACTCATCGGTGAGCCTGGTGTTGGCAAAACGGCTATTGTGGAGGGCTTAGCGCAGCGCATTGTTTCTGGAGATGTTCCCGAGAGCCTGAAAGATAAGAGCATCTTAGCCCTGGACTTAGGCTCGCTTGTGGCAGGTTCTAAGTTCCGTGGTGAGTTTGAAGAGCGCTTAAAGGCTGTCATTCAGGAGATCCAGAAAGCTGAGGGCAAGATTATCCTCTTTATAGACGAGCTCCATACGCTTGTCGGCGCGGGCGCAGCGGAGGGTGGCATGGATGCTTCTAACCTCTTAAAGCCAGCCCTTGCTCGAGGCGAGCTTAGGGCAATTGGTGCGACCACCCTCGACGAATATCGCAAGCATATAGAAAAAGATGCAGCCTTAGAGCGCCGCTTTCAGCCTGTTATGTGCGAGCCGCCGAGTGTCGAATCTACAATTGCCATTCTGCGGGGCTTAAAAGAGCGGTATGAAGTGCACCACGGTGTGCGCATCAGAGATGATGCTCTGATAGCTGCGGCGGTGCTGTCGGACCGGTATATCACAAACCGCTTCCTGCCGGACAAGGCTATCGACCTCATCGACGAGGCAGCGAGCAGGCTCAAGATGGAGATCGAGAGCCAGCCCACCGAGCTCGATGTGATTGAGCGCAAGCTCATTCAGCTCAAAATGGAAGCGCAGGCGCTCCAAAAAGAGACTGACCAGGCTTCCATGGAACGGCTCGAGAAGTTACAGGCCGAAATAGCCGAATTGTCTTCCCAGCGAGACGCCATGAAGCTCAAGTGGGAAAACGAAAAATCCAAGATAAGTGAGATTCGTAGCCTCAAGGAACAGATTGAGCAGCTCAAAGTGGAAGAAGAGCGGTACTTGCGGGAAGGTAACTTGGCTAAGGCGTCAGAAATCAAATATGGCAAGCTCATTGAAGCCCAGAGAAAGCTGGATTCTCTCACTGCCACAAGTAAAGAGGATGACTCGTCGCGGCTTTTGCGCCAGGAGGTTTCTGAAGACGACGTGGCACGAGTTGTTTCTTCCTGGACGGGTATTCCTGTATCCAAGATGCTCTCGAGTGAGGCACAGAAATATGTTCACCTTGAAGAGACGCTTGGTAAGCGCGTTATAGGGCAAGAGGCCGCACTCAAAGCAGTATCCGACGCGATTCGCCGCAACAAGGCAGGCCTTTCCGATCCCAGACGTCCACTTGGATCTTTCCTCTTCCTTGGGCCTACTGGCGTCGGCAAGACCGAGCTCGCCAAGGCCTTGGCCGAGTTTCTTTTCAATGATGAGAAGGCGCTCACCCGTATCGACATGAGTGAGTACATGGAAAAGTACTCGGTATCAAGACTTATTGGTGCTCCGCCTGGCTATGTCGGATACGAGGAAGGCGGCCAACTTACCGAAGCCGTGCGACGTCGGCCGTACTCAGTGCTTCTTTTCGATGAGATCGAAAAGGCACACCCCGACGTGTTCAATGTCTTCCTGCAGGTTCTGGACGATGGCAGGCTCACTGATGGTCAGGGCAGGGTGGTGGACTTTAAGAACTGCATCATCATCATGACAAGCAATATCGGTTCCGACCTCATTCTTGAGGCCAGGAATATGGATGAGGTTCGACCTCAGGTCGATGCGATGCTGAAGTCCACCTTTAAGCCTGAATTTCTCAACAGAATCGACGAGGTCGTGCTGTTCGACAGGCTCTCCAAGGATAAGATTCTCTCCATTACGGATTTGCGGCTTGCCGAGCTGGCCGAGCGTGCAGCCCAGAAGGGTGTTACCCTCAAAGTGGCGCCAAGGGCGCGCGAGCTTATTGCAAATCGCGGATACGACGAGCGCTTTGGCGCAAGGCCACTCAAACGGGCTATCCAGAATCTTGTGGAAGACCCGCTTGCCACAATGATCCTTGACGGCGAGGTCGGCGATGGCGACACAGTCAATGTGGACGAAAAGGGCGGCGAACTAACGTTCGACGTAATTCGGGCCGCCGCACAGGAGGCCTAAACGCCACGGCTCGTTGGGATTTCCGGATTCTACGTTGGGATTTCCGGATTCTAGTATTTGACTGGAACGAGCGTGTGATCCTGAAGGGGCTTTCCCTTCAGGATCGAGTCCACAAGCTTCTGTGTGGCTTTAAACATACCCTCGTCGTTGTCCTTCAGGACAAAATCGAATCGGGCCCTATTCATTTCGTTTGAGACCTTACCAGACTGTTCCCATGTCGTCGTGTCGGCCATGAATGCAACGCCATCAAGCCTGCTTATTGCTGCCTGAATAGAAAGCGCGGCATCGTCAATAGCACAGACGACCACTCTTGTCTCTTTTGCAGTCGAATCCGACAAGGCTCCCTGTAGAGCTCCCACGAGGTCGACTGTCTGCAAGTCTGGGCCAAACCGGTACACTTCCAGATGAGGAACTGTGTCTAAACCAGTGTGTAGCTCCCCGCTGCCTGTAAGATTGGTCTTACCAACACCTTCTTCGAATCCCGCTTTAAACGCGTCGAGCGCTTCTTTTCTGCGCAGGAAGTTCTCTTGAAAGACGATGCTACACTTTGCGTCAACATCTCCCTTACGAATGGCCTTTTGCACCAACTGGCCAGCCTTTTGCCCCATAGTTCTATATGCCGTCGCGTAATCGTATCCAAGCGTGAAAATACGCGGAGGTCGAGCGTCTACCACTCCATCCGACTCTGTTGCTCTATCCGAGAAAGGTTGGATTTCAGAACCTGTGTATGGCACAATAATGTTGGCTACAAGCTCCTCGGTCAAGTTTTTGGCCCTTCCAACAACCCAAGGGCTCGCAATGACTATTGTTGGCCTTATGTCCTGGGAAGCTAAGAGTGCAAGTCTTGTCACAAGATCGTCGTTCCTTTCTGCCCTTTTAGGGCTTTTTGTCTTGGTCCCTGTAGGGCGCTCTGTGGAGGAAGGCGCGGCATATTCTTCCGAGACTCTTTTACAATAATCAGGGAAAAGCTCTAAGAAGGCGTCGTCAAAGGAGGTAAAAACGATACTTTGTGGGTCCAGTGGCTCGGTGGCCTTTTTGGCAGAGCAGGAAGCCAAACCCATGCAGAGCAAGGTTACAAAACCAATCGCGCTCAGTGCTTGACGCTTCGTCATACTATTCATAAGATTAACAAGAAATTGCATCCAGTAAAAGCGCCCTTGCAGGACGCGTTTGGGCTTTACAACACCATTTTGGATCTTTTACTTTTGGAGGTTTTCATGACCAGCTACAAGGAATTGGGTCTCGTCAATACAGTTGATCTTTTCAAGAAGGCAATGGAAGGCCATTATGCCATCCCCGCGTACAACTTCAATAACATGGAGCAGATGCAGGCCATTATTCAGGCTTGTGTAGAAACCAAGAGTCCTGTCATACTTCAGGTCTCTTCGGGAGCCCGGAAGTACGCAAATTCCACAATACTTCGTAATATGGCCAAAGGCGCGGTGGAGTATGCCAAGGAATTGGGTTATCCCATTCCCATCGTCCTGCACTTGGACCATGGTGACAGCTTTGAGCTATGTAAGGATTGTATTGAGCAGGGCTTCTCTTCCGTTATGATCGATGGCTCTGCGCTTCCTTATGATGAAAACGTCGCACTGACAAGGAAAGTATGCGAGTTTGCCCACGCTCAAAAAGACTACGTCACGGTGGAAGGCGAGCTTGGTGTCCTTGCTGGCGTGGAAGACGATGTCTCCGCGGAGATGAGCCACTACACTCGGCCGGAACAGGTCGAGGATTTTGTTAAAAAGACTGGCGTAGACAGTCTGGCTATTTCCATTGGAACGAGCCATGGCAGAGCGAAATTCAAACCCGAGCAGTGCACTCGCACGGCGGATGGAATTCTGATTCCACCTCCCTTGCGCTTTGATATTTTGGCAGAAGTGGAGAAGCGCATTCCTGGCTTTCCAATCGTTCTTCATGGCTCTTCTTCTGTTCCTATCGAGTACGTCAGAATGATCAACCAATACGGTGGCAAGCTTGTAGACTCAGTCGGTATTCCCGAGGAACAGCTTCGTAAGGCCGCTGCCAGCAATGTCTGCAAGATCAATATCGATTCAGACGGCAGGCTCGCCATGACGGCGATCATTCGCAAGGTTTTTGCAGAAAAGCCCGAAGAGTTCGACCCAAGGAAGTACTTAGGCCCTGCAAGAGACGAACTCAAAAAGCTCTATATGCACAAGAATATTGAAGTGCTTGGTTCAGCTGGCAAAGCATAAGAACAAAGAGGCTGACTTTGGCGTTTGGCTGGCGCATTTCTTGGGCTTGAATCGGACTTAAATAGAGAAGCTTTTGTCAGAAGTTGTCGCCAGCCAGGCCTTTACGCGATTTGAAAATCTGTGGTACTATACGCAACAATAGTCCATAACCCCTAAGAAAATGTTTTCAACCGTGAGGAGTTGTGGTGTGTCTTGCTTGTTGCTCCCCGTTGCTTCGGGCAAGGCGCGTATGAGGAGGTCAGTTGGCAGACAAGGATTTGCGGATCAATGAACAAATCCGCGTTCGAGAAGTGCGGCTTATCGATGAAAAAGGTGAACAGCGAGGTATTATACCGACGCTCGAGGCTATCAAAATAGCCCGCGAGGCAGGTTTGGACCTTGTTGAAGTGGCCCCCCAGTCGATACCGCCAGTTTGTAAGCTTCTGAATTACGGCAAGTACAAGTTTGAGCAGGAGAAAAAGGTTAAGGATGCGAAAAAGCATGTAAAGACCACCGAAATCAAAGAAATTCGCATGCAGCCAAAAATCGCGGAGCACGATCTGGATTTTAAGGCAGAGCATATCAGGGATTTCCTTGTTGCGGGCTACAAGGTCAAAGTGACGATCCGCTTCCGAGGCCGTGAGTTGGCACACACTGAGATTGGGCAGGATATCCTCAAAAAGATTCTTGCTAAGCTCGATGGCTACTACATCGTGGAGAAGCCTCCCCTTATGGAAGGCAGATTCATGTCGATGGTTCTCCAGCCCAAGGCATCCATAATCAAAAAGCAGCCGGTTTCCGAAGCTTTGGCCACTGACACCGAAGTTGAAGATGACGATGATGACACTGATGACGAGATCTGAGCGATTGTCGCAAAAAGGATGGTAGAGCATGCCTAAGATGAAGACAAAAAAGGCGGCGAGCAAGCGTTTTAGTTTGACCGCAAGCGGAAAAGTAAAATACAAGAAAATGAATCTCCGCCATATCTTGACCAAAAAGACCACGAAGCGAAAGAGAAACCTGCGCAAACCAGGCTTTGTCGATGCCGGTCCTGTGCATCAGATCAAGAAAAAGCTCTTGCCCAATGGTTGAGCTGGCACGGAATAGAGGAGAATATACATGTCTAGAGCAGTAGATGGTACCAAGCGGAAAGATCACCGCAAAAAGATACTCAAGGTCGCTAAGGGATATTGGGGCAGACGCCACTCCAACTTCAAAGTTGCTAAAGACGCGGTTGCCAAAGCTCAGTACGACGCATGTAAAGACAGGCGCGATAGAAAAGGTGATTTCCGCAATCTCTGGATTGCCAGAATCAACGCGGCGTGCAGGGCACAAGATATTACCTACAGCCGTTTTATCGAAGGCCTCAACAAAGCCGGCATTGTGATGAACCGAAAGGTGCTCGCCGATGTGGCGGTTAGGGATCCTGAGGCTTTTAGCGCAATAGTAGAAAAGGCAAAAGCAGCCTTACAGGCATAAACAATGGTAAGCCTCGAGCAAATCCGCGCCCTGGAGGCGCGAGTAGAAAAAGCGGTTACGCTCATAGAAAAACTACGCAAGGAAAACGCTGTTCTCGAACAGAACCTCATGGAGGTATCGCGTTCCGAAGAGCAGACCAAAGCCGCGTACGCAGAGCTCGAGCGCAAAGCAGGCGCATCTATTCGGCAGGCTTCCGAGTCAGCTGCCCAGATAGAGGAATTGCAGGCCCGGGTCAAAGAAGCCGAACAAAAGGCCAAGGACGCCGAACTCCGAGCAGCCGAATCTCAAGAAAGGGCAGCTGCATTCGAGCGCAAAGCCAATGCCGCAGAGGCGGAAGCAGCCACTTACAGGGAACGGGCATTGGCAGCTGAACATCGTGTCAACGAATTGGAAGCCCGGGCGGAAGACCTTAAGAAAGAACAGGCCAGGATAGAAGAAGGGCTTGTTCATGCATTAGACAAGTTGGATGCGTTTGAGGACATGGTGATGGGTATGAGCCCCGCGGCTTCGGAGGCATCCGGCTCGCAGGTATTGGGTAATGCAGAGCCCTCCGACCTAGAAGGTTCTGAGTTTTCTGACAGCGAAGAAGGCAAGAGTGGCGAGTCACAATTGACCAGGGAAGAAAAGGTGGAGGCGGCTGAAGATTCCCTGTCGGCCCCTGCGTCCCAGGAGGGCACGTTTCACGGAGAAGAAAATGAGCTCGACATTTTCTAATGCCGACAAGCCTGCGACGCAGACGATTCCTATCGAAATCCTTGGAGTGTCTTTCACCATCAGAACAGATGAAGACGAAGACTATATTCACGCACTGGTTTCTGAATTAAAGGAACGGCTTTCTAAAGTTTCTGGCCAAATGAAAGTCGTGGATCCTCTGAAGCTTTCTCTTATAACAAATCTCCTTACGCTCGACGAAATGCATCAGAAGAGTGGGCAAAAAGAGAAGGCTCAGGTGTCTAAAGACTACGAAGCAGTGAACCTTCTAGACTCGCTTGATAAACGTCTGGGGGAGTTGGGACTCTAGTCTAAGGTCGGATTGGGAGCGATATATGATTATTCCTTTGGAAAAACTGATAAACTATAACGAGAACGCGTACGAGCTTGCGGTTGCAATGACGAAACGTGCCTATCAGCTTGCTGTCCTCAAGGGGCCAGAAGTAGAGAAGAATAATGGCAAAGTCGTGTCCTTGGCCGCGCAGCAGATCTTTGACAAGACCATTGAGTACAAATTCATCCAAAGCTAAAGTGCTGGTCCTTGCCGGACCAACTGCGGTAGGAAAAACGGAGCTCCTCGCCAAGACTTTTGGCGCGGAAGCTCCTATTTTTTTGTCTGACAGCCCAGCCATGTGCAGGTATCTGCGCGGGGCGGAAGTTGTCAGTGCTGATTGTTTCCAAGCGTACAGAGGCATGGACATTGGTACCGCCAAGCCCGATGCGGAACTCCGCAGAATCTTGTCACATTATCTTATCGATTTCCTCGAACCTGACCAGCAGTATACCGCAGGTGATTTTGTACGAATGGCTGATAATATCTGCAACGAGCTGTGGTCGCAGGGCCGTTTGCCGGTGGTCTCCGGTGGAACTGGCTTTTACCTGCGCAATTTTATCTGTGGCCCGGCTTCTGGCCCAGCCTCGGATCCTGAAATCCGAAATGCCGTGCAGCAGGAACTCCAAGAGAAAGGGATCGATGCTCTGCGCGCTGAATTAGCAGCAGCCGATCCCTTGGCTGTGTCGCGGATTGCTTACAATGACACCTATAGACTTACGCGGGCGGTCGAAATACTGAGGGCGACAGGAAGGCCACCGTCGGTTTTTGCTCCTTCCAAGGTTCCACGGGATAAATTCGATTTTCTGGTAGTGGGCCTGTGTCGACCCAGAGAAGAGCTTAACGCGCGTATTGAACATCGCGTCGACAACATGTTCGAACAAGGGTTGGCTGCAGAGGTGGAAAGCCTGATCGCCAGGGGCTATGATCTTGAAAGTCCCGGGATGCAGGCCATTGGTTACAAGGAGTTTTTGACTATGCCTTGCGCACGTGCAGAGGAGATAAAAGAGGCCATCGTTCTCCACACTCGGCAGTATGCTAAGCGTCAAATGACATTTTTCAGATCCCTGCCGGGTATAGTTTGGATTGAGCCATCTGCTATGGAGTTACTGGAACACTTGGAGAGCTTTCTCAACCGCGAGAGCGACCAGGACGATCAGAGCGATTAGGACGATCAGAGCGATTAGGACGATCAGAGCGACCAGGACGATCAGAGCGATTAGGGCAAGCCCGACTTGTCCTTCCTGTAACCCTCCGATATACTTCGTTTGCGATGAGCATAACCACGTTTCTTTGGACGGCCTTTCTGTCCCTCCTTCCAATTTCTGAACTGCGCGGAGCAATACCCTATGCCGTAATACGTGGCGTGGATGTTTTACCCGCAACACTTCTCTCGATCCTATTTAATGCCCTCGTGCCCATCATTGTCTATGTATTCCTGGCGACTCTCCATAAACTTTTGTACAAGTGGAATGCGTATAGGTCCTTTTTTGACAGAACCGTGGAGCGGGCGCAGAGAAAAGTGCACGAAAACATAGAAAAATACGGCTACTGGGGCTTGATGATCTTCGTTGCCATTCCATTGCCGGTCACTGGTGCATGGACAGGAACACTAGGAGCGTGGATCCTTGGTATGGACAAAAAACGTGCTACGCTCGCGATAATTGGCGGAGTAGCGATTGCTGGCATCGTCGTCGGCATTCTCGTGGCCATTCTGGGGGCCGGTGCTAAATCGATCTTCTTTAAAGCCATCTGACGGATCTTGCGAATATCAAGTTTTGAACTGTGAAATAATATTGAACACCACTGAAGACAACTAAACATCATGGAATATGACTTTGCCTCAAATTTGGATCCTGAACAATATAAAGCTGTTATGACAACTGAGGGGCCACTTCTCATTATAGCTGGGGCCGGCTCAGGAAAGACTCGCGTGATTACGTATCGGATCGCGAAACTTCTTGCAGACGGCGTATCGCAGGACTCTATCCTTGCGCTCACCTTCACCAACAAAGCGGCCAAGGAAATGGCGGACAGGGCTCGCGAGCTTGTGGGGTTGCCTCTGAAAAACCTCATGGTCAGCACCTTTCACTCATTTGGCGCCTGGTTTTTGCGCAAAGAGATTCATCGTCTGGGCTGGAAGAACAACTTCACCATCTATGATGAACAAGACCGCATCCACGCTATAAAGGAGTCCGCAAGGGACTTGGGCCTTGTTGTGGCGGATCTGGACGCGGCAAAGGTGGCCGATGCTTTTTCCAAAGGGGAAACGGCAGCGTACAGCACACTCTACGCGGAGTATCGAAGAACCTTAAAAATATACAATGCAGTAGATTTTGACGACCTCATAAGCCTGCCGTTACAAATTCTTACAGAATTCCCGGAAGTCGCCAGAAGTTTGCAAAATCGATTCCGCTATGTAATGATCGACGAATTTCAGGATACTTCGCTTCAGCAGTATGAACTCATCCACAGTTTTGCTCCCCACAACATCTGCGTGGTAGGAGACGACGATCAGTCAATCTACTCGTGGCGGGGCGCCAACTTTGGCAATATAGAGAAGTTCGAGCGCGATTTCCCAGATTTAGTCGAGATAAAACTTGAACGCAACTATCGTTCCACATCGACAATACTCGATGCAGCCAACGCGTTGATTTCTCACAACGTTAAGAGGAAAAAGAAGAACCTTTGGTCGCCGGATGACAAAAAGGGCATTCCAATTGTCGTGAATGCCCTGGAAGACGAAGTGGAAGAGGCGAGGGCCATCATTGAGCGGATGCGCCAGCTCCGAATTGCCGAAGGCTTTCAGTGGGACTCGTTTGGAATCCTGGTACGAACAAATTATCAGTCGCGCGAGATCGAAGAGGAGCTCATGGAGGCAGGAATTCCTTATAGAACTGCAGGCGGCCCTTCGTTCTATCAACGTCGTGAGGTCAAGGACATGCTTGCATACTTGAAGCTGTGTGCTAACCCTGACGACGATATCAGTGCGCTGCGCGTGCTCAATGTGCCGCGAAGGGGAATAGGCAAAGCCGGTATCGAAAAAATCACGGGTATGAGCCGCAGCGGCAATATTTCGATTCACGAGGCTGCATCTCGCATCGCCAAGTCACCAGACTTTGATGCACAAAGCAAGCCCGTCAAAGCGATTTGCGAATTCTTCGAGTATATAGAAGCGTTGCGCGAAAGAATCTTGTCCAGAAAGAGGCCACTTTCAGCCTGCCTGCGGGAGATGGTGACTGAAATAGGGTATTGGCAATATCTTCTTGAAGAATATAAAAGCCAGGACAAAACCGCAGCATGGAAATATCACAGTGTGGAATTGTTGGCAAGCTCGATCGAACGGTGGGAACGCGACCCAGACACGTTGGATACCGGGCTTTTTGCATATCTTAATCGCATTGCTCTTCTGACACGCGACGAAGCAGACGATACGGAAGGCAAAGTGAGCCTTCTTACAATTCACGCAGCAAAAGGGCTCGAATTCGATGTGGTTTTTATCCCCGGCTGCGAAGACGGAATCCTGCCACACGCCAAGTCGTTAGAGTTGCCGGATGAGGATGCAGAAGATGCCAAAAGCCCGCGCGCAGAAACACCCAATGCGAGTTCGGGCAAGAACGAGATAGATCCTTCTGGGCTTGAGGAGGAGCGGCGACTATTCTATGTTGCCCTCACCAGGGCACGAAAACGGCTTTTTTTGAGTCACTGTTGCACGCGGAGCAAACGTGGTCAGATCTATGATACAAAACCCTCTCCCTTCCTGGCTGAGTTACCTGCGCAAACCATCGTTGATGGCGGAGTCGAGAATAAGACTTCTGAGCGGACAGAAGAAGAATTAAGGCGCGAAATGCTTGCCAGGATGCGCGCAAAGTTCCTGTGAGTTTTTCTCCATAAGTTTTCTAGATTCTGTAAGCTGCTTCGTTTTTTTAGGCTACTGAGAGAGTTTGATCCATGTTAGTTCATGCTTGTTGTGCCAAAGATGGACAACCCGAGAGCCAGGAATAGCTGCAAAACGGTCTGTAGTTGCCTTGTCAAACCTCGCGCCTTGCATCTTGATTGTGCACACAAAGTTCTTGGCCATGCCAGAATCAAGCCATTTCTGGACCCATGCTAAAAGTGCCGGCGGATAACAGATCACGTCCGAGAAAAGCCAATCCACAGGGCCCAAATCCTCAGGCGCAAGGGTAAAAGCGTCGTGTGCAACATAGGTGACGTGAGGATTGCTCATAAGGGAGCCCTCAAGGGGAGCTCTATCTATGGAAATCACTTCGGCCCCCAAGTTTGCAAGCACCCAAGTCCAGCCCCCTGGACTTGCTCCGGCGTCCAGGCAACGATCTCCAGGCGAAGGCACTTTCCCCGCCAATTCCAAAGCCTCCCAAAGCTTGCGATAGGCACGCGACGGGGGGCCTTCTCGATCTTCGGCAAAGTGGACCTCGCCGTTGGGAAATGGGCTCGAGCATTCAGCCGAACCAAGCAAGAGATGTTCATCGAGCAAGGTAAAGGCACCCATTGGCGCCTTGGGAAGTTCAAAAGGGAATTCTTTGGGTTTGTTTGAGATTTGTGGTAGAGCGTCTTCTATCAACGCGACTCTGCGATAAAGCCGCGTTGGACAGGCTGCCCAATTGCGTTGAATAGACTTAAGCTGCCGAGCAGCCTGTGAGATCGAATCGAATTCCAACAGAAAAGGTTTTTCCCATATATTTCGAGTCCAGTAAACGTGTTCCATTGGCAGCGCAGTGTTTGGTGCTTGTTGATCATGTTGCCGGTCGATAGCCTTATCCTGTACATCGGTGCGCCAACGACTGACGAGGTCCCCGTCGATTCTCGTGTAGTCAGGGACTTCTTGTAGAAGTTCATTCAAGAAGCCATAGGCCGCATGGTATACCTTGCCATCCAGATAGTGCATAAGGGAATCCTAGCATTTTGCCCCGCACACCGACAATGCCACGCAAAAAGCAGGATCTCGGCTTGTACCCCGCATCGTACCTATATCGTACCTACATCGCGCTGGCCGTCGCCCACTTGCATGCCCTTCGGACCTGTGTTAGAGAGGAGTATATGTCCGACATGAGCCTCTTGCTTTCGATTTCAAACCACTTTGATACCGTCGTCCGTGACCCCGTTTGGGGAGACATTCACTTCGATGATTCGCTTGCCGACCTAATAGAAAGCTCTCCATTTAGACTACTCGACGGTATACGTCAGCTTGGGCCTGTTGCCTATGTCTATCCTGGAGCAACCCATACGCGCAGGCTTCACAGTCTGGGTGTCTACTTTGTAGCGCGCAAACTCATCCAGTCCCTATTGGAGAGAGGACAGCTTTCGTTTGCAACGCCGACTGGCCTGCGGTCTTTCCTCGTCGCGGCTTTATGCCACGATCTAGGCCACTTCCCCTACGCACATTCGCTTAAGGAGTTGCCCCTTACGCCTCACGAGGTGCTTGCAGCGGAGCTTGTCCTCCAAGATCCCTTGCGAGATGCCATCGTGGAGTGTTCTGCTGACCCTGAACAAGTTGCCGCAATTATCGACAGTGATCGCACAAACCCAAGAGATCGGGAAACCCTTCTTTATAGAAAGATCCTGTCAGGTGTTCTGGACCCTGACAAGATCGATTATCTTTCCCGCGACGCCTATTTTTGTGGCGTCCCATATGGCATTCAGGATGCTGAGTTTATTTTGCGGCGGCTTTATGTCATCGACGACGAACTAGGAGTAGACGAAAAAAGCGAGATGAGCATAGAAGCAGTTCTCTTTTCCAAGTACCAGATGTACCGGGCCGTTTACTGGCACCCTACCGTGCGTTCTGGCACGGCCATGGTCAAGAAATCGATACTTATGGGGCTTGCTCATGGCATCATCAACTCGGATAGCCTCTATGGCCTTGACGATGCGGCTTTTTCCAAACTTCTTATTGGTACACATGGCGAGGAGTTTATGCCGGCAAGGATGGCACATGCAGGAAAATTCTATCCACTAATCGCGGAAATACCTGTCGATCCGGCGAATCCGGTTCATCACGACCTAAGTAACCTGAATAAGCGCCTGGAGGCCGAGGCTTCCTTGGCGCTGGCTGCGAACGTGGCCGAAACGGCGATAGTAGTCGATATTCCGGAACCAATCAGTTTCGAATCCAAGATCAAAGTAAAGACAGATCAAGGATGGAGAGATTTTTCTGAGCGGTCCATTATTTTTAAGGCAGCTGAACTTGAGGCTTTGCAGGCGTCATTGCGCAAAATTCGAGTTTTTGCGGATCCAAACGTGAATCCGACTCTGATCAAAGGGCTCGCAAAAGAACTCTTGGCTTAAGCTGCGGCTGCAATAAGCTGAAAAAGACTCTGGCGGATCGAAAACCATAAGACTGGCAAAGGCAAATCGACTCTTTTGGACTACTTATTCTGTTTACTGTTGGACTTTTGAATATAACTGACCTTCTCAAAAACAATTAATGCAAAGAAACATGCCCAATAGACAACTATACGGTCGTATAGTCTATGTGCGAAAAAATATTAATTCTGTCGATTCTTTTCACTTTAGTTTTGTTGACAGCACTCAATTAGCGAATAGAATTGACTTGTAGTGGGAAATTGTGGGAAGAAGTAGGAAATAGTGGTATGAATCTTTTGACTGGTCAGTTCCAAAACACACTCGACGAAAAAGGCAGGATTTCTCTGCCTGCTCGAATGCGAAGCGAACTTTCAGGAACCGACCTTGTCGTAACACAGGGCATCGACAAATGCTTATGGCTATTTCCTCCTCTTTTTTGGCAAGAATTCTCCGAAAAGGTCATGGCCAGCACGAGCCTCTTTCAGGCGAAGTCTCGACTTGTACAACGGCGAATTCTCGCCCCTGCGCAGGAAGTCGAAATTGACCGGCTTGGAAGAATCTCGATTCCCCAGAGCTTGCGGGAATGGGCTGGCCTTACCCGCGAATGTGTGATCCTGGGCATCACAAAATACATCGAGATTTGGGATTCTCAAGAGTATCGGCATTACATGGACGAAAATGAAAAGGAATTTTTGTCTGCGACAGAACAATTGGGAGGACTGACACTCTAGGTGTCAAGAAATCTACCATGGAAAGACAAAGCGCCGAAAACCTTGTTCACACCCCTGTAATGCTTGATGAGGTACTTGCCTTATTCCGCTCGTTGGATAGACCAGAAGCCACCGTCATAGATTGCACTTTGGGTGCAGGGGGGCATGCCGAAGCCCTGCTTTCTCAGTATCATTCCATTAAATATATTGGAATAGACGCGGATCCTGAGGCGTGTGGCCGAGCTGGTGAAAGGTTATCTCCTTATGGCGACAGGCTTCAAATCCTACAAGGATATTTTGACGATCAACTTGCGACCTTGTCAGCATCCTCAATGATTAAGCAGCCTGACTTCATACTTTTCGACCTTGGAGTTTCAAAGTTTGATTTTTTCGATTCCGGGCGTGGCTTTTCCTTTTCTTTGAGTGAACCGCTGGACATGCGTTTTTCTCCTGAAGCAGAGGAGACAGCCGCCGACATAGTCAATTGCTACGACGAAAAGGACTTGGCCGACATCATCTACGAGTTCGGCGGCGAGCGCTATTCACGCCGGATTGCCAAAGCCATCGTCGAGGCGCGCAAGATTGCCCCAATCCGTGATTCCGCCAAATTGGCGGCCATAGTGGCCAGCGCCGTCCCGCCCGACTATCGCCGCAGCCGACTCCACCCCGCCACCAAAACCTTCCAGGCCCTGCGCATTAAGGTCAATAACGAGCTCGGGCGGGACGCGCGTGGGCTAGCGCTCGCCGCCTCACTTGTGGCACCGGGTGGCATTGTGGCCGTCATCTCCTTCCACTCGCTGGAAGATGGCATAGCAAAACGTTGTTTTAGAGAGCTTGCGGGCACTGCAGGCACTAATTCTGCTGCGGATGCCGCCTCCCCTGTGGATACCAACGCTAGCGACAAATTCGAGCTTGTGTTTAAAAAACCACTTGTACCCACCGAGACAGAAATCGCCGCAAACCCTGCGTCTCGATCCGCAAAACTGCGTGCTCTGCGTAAATTGCTTCCCGGTGCCGTCGGCGTGGACAGCCTGGTCGGTAATCGGGGCAGGTGGGGTGCTCGACGGCGGCACGAAATTCCAGGCAGTGCCTTAGCCTCCGGGGCAAACGCCGGGGGAGCAAACGCCGGGGAAACAAAAGCCGAGGAGGCAATGCCATGAAGTCCATTCGCATTTGGATCCTCCTTGTAGCTTCTGGTTTTTTTGCAATCGGTCTTGTGTGGCAGACAAGCCGCTTTGCGAATCTGTCGCAGAAGGCTCAGGATCTCGAGATGGAACAGCAAAACTGGGTTGCGCAGAACACAAGGCTAAGAGCTGATATTGCTGTCCTTTCGAGTAGGGAGCGGACTGCGGAAATTGCAAATTCTCTTGGGCTAAAGAAGATCCAACCGGAAGAAAGGGTGCGGGTCAAGATCGTTCCGGAAAATCAAGGAAAGGCAGCCAGTCCGGCTCCGAGTGGCTTAACGAATGGCTTAACGAGTGGCTTAACGAGTGGCTTAAGTCGAGCGGCTCAAAACGGTGCGACGCAGAATGCGGGAGGCCAGCATGATTGACGACCGCGAGACCGGATTGCCCTCCCAGTCCACATACGCGCCTCAAATGAACAGCGCCAATGGCACTAATTGCGCCAACGCTGCCGATCATGACCACGAAAACCCGCAATCGCTTTTTTCGGCAGGAGAAATTGGTGGCATCGTCGGTGGCGCCTGCTATGGAAACTTGGACGCCGAAATTGCCTCGGTGATTGTAGATTCAAGAATGGCTGGTCCGGGCGCGCTCTTCGTCGCTCTGCCTGGAGACAACGTTGATGGTCATGACTTTATCGTGGATGCACTGCAAAAAGGTGTATCTGCTGTTTTAGCGTCTTTAAGAAGAGCTTCCGAGATAAAAAGCCGGATTGAACACGCAACCTCTGCAGGCGCACTTCATAAGGACGCATTGCGTAATGCCTGCCTCGTTTTTGTTGATGAACCCTTGCGCGCTCTGCAGCTGCTCGCCAAAGACTATCGCAGGCGCATGCGGAATCTTTACCGTATTGGAGTAACTGGCTCATCTGGAAAAACCACTACCAAAGAATGCATAGGCGCAGCTCTCGCTTTTGCTTACCCAGAAGGCTCGGTGATCATGAACGAAGGCAATTTGAACTCCGACATAGGATTGGCGCTTTCCATATTCACCATCAGGCCCGAACACCGAATCGGCATTTTCGAAATGGGCATGAATCGTATTGGTGAGATGGATGAACTCGACGAGATTTACGAACCTGACATGGCAGTAATCACGAATATCGGTACCGCACATATTGGGATAATCGGTTCCCGTGACAAAATCGCAGCAGAAAAGAAAAAAATCTTCTCACGTTTTACCGGCAAGCAAACAGGCATTGTATGGGAAGCCGACGATTTTAGAGATTTCCTGGAATCTGACGTACAAGGCAAGATAGTGGAATACGGCCTTAGTACCACTCAAGGCTTGCAGACAGTGCAGGATCTTGGACTCTCAGGGTGGAAGATCGTTTGGAAGAATCAAACGATACGCTTCCCGTTGCCTGGCAAACACAATTTGAATAATTGCCTTGCAGCCCTGTCTGTAGTTTCTGAGCTCGAAGTGAACCCGACGCTTGCCGCCCGTGGTCTTGAAGCAGTAAAGCCTCTTTTTGGCAGATCCGAGATCTTTGAAGGCCGCATAGCCCTGATTCGGGATTGTTATAACGCAAATCCCGATTCGATGGCAGCAGCCTTGGACTTTGTCGACTCTCTGGAATGGGCGGGGCGCAAGATCTGTGTCCTTGGCTCCATGCTTGAACTGGGCGGCTCGTCCCAGCAGGAACATCGCGAGCTTGGAAGACGCGTTGCAGACTCGAATGTCAATGCTGCGTTCTTCTTTGGCGACGAAGCACGATTCGCTTACGACGAGGTTTTGAAGCTTGGCTCCAACACAAAACAAATGGCTGTTTTTCATACTTCTGACATAGAAGAACTTAATAATGCTGTAACCGACTATTTGCAGCAAGGCGATTTAGTCCTTGTAAAAGGATCGAGAGGGATGGCTCTGGAGCGTCTCACGAACGCCCTGCTTGAAGCCGGCCTCGTAAATTTTACCTTGGACAAACATGAAGGAGGCGGGCATGCTACGTGACCTATTGCTCCCCTTGATCCCGTATTTTTCGCCATTGAACATTTTTCGATATCTGACATTTAGGGCGTCCTACGCAGCGGTGACCGCTCTGCTCATAGTCTATCTTTTTGGTCCATCGGTAATTAGAAGGCTTCGCACACTCAAGTTCGGACAATCGGTGCGTGTAGATGGGCCTCAATCCCATTTGACCAAATCCGGCACACCAACCATGGGCGGCATTCTTATCATCGGGAGCGTTGCAATTTCCGTTGTGCTCTGGGAAGACATTCATAATCCTTTTACTTGGATTCTACTCTTTGCTTTGTTGGCTTTCTGTGCGATAGGAAGCACCGACGACTATCTCAAGATAAAACGCCACAATTCCGACGGACTTTCTGCGGCACAGAAATTCTCCGCACAGATTCTGGTTTCACTGGTGGTGGTGCTTGCTCTTTATTTTGTCGGTGGGCCAAACTTTACGCGCCTCTATTTGCCTTTCGTAAAGAACCACGTCCTGGATCTTGGGGTCTTTTGGATCCCCTTCGGTGTGATCTATGTGACTGCCTGGTCCAATGCAGTCAATATAACGGATGGTTTGGATGGCCTTGCTGCCGGTTTGGTTATTGTCGCAATCATCGCGTTTTCCGTACTCACTTATGTGAGCGGACGAGCGGACTGGGCGAAATACTTGGCAATTCCTTACATAGCTGGAGCTGGAGAGCTCACCGTATTCACGCTTTCCATACTGGGGGCGTGTGTCGGCTTCTTATGGTTCAACGCGCATCCGGCGGAGGTTTTTATGGGAGACGCCGGTTCGCTGTCGCTTGGAGGGGTTCTTGGCGTTCTTTCCCTCGTGGTGAAAAAGGAAGTTTTGCTTCTCCTGATCGGTGGTGTCTTTGTACTGGAACTCGGATCGGTAATGTTGCAGGTTGTCTATTTTAAACTCAGCAAGGGCAAACGTTTGTTCAAAATGGCACCGCTGCATCATCACTTTGAACTTTCCGGGATTCCCGAATCCAAAGTGGTGGTCAGATTCTGGATTCTAGGTGGCATTTTTGCCATTTTGGCGCTTTCGACGCTCAAAATACAGTAGGATTCGGCGTATTTTGCGCGTGTCTTGCGGTTGAACGGTGTTTTTGCGGTTGAACGGTGTTTTTGCGGCTGAACGGAACAGCAGGATCTGAACGGAACAGCACGAAAAGATAGGGAGGAAGGTTAGTAGAATGACAAGGGCGAAGGGGACACAGGACTTACGACGCAAAAACTCAAGCAAGACAGCTGCCTCCAGCGTCGTCGGCATCTATTGTGTCCTCACCCTGCTGGGCTTTGTTGCATTGTGGTCGGGTTCCTCTGGCTACGCACTCCGACTGGGAAAAGATGCAAGTTACTTCGCCATTCGTCAGGTAATTTTTATCGCAATTTCCGCGGTCGTATTTGCCATAACCGCCATCTTCCCTCTTCAAAAACTTCGTTCCAGTTTGAGTCTTCTTGCATTTGCTGCGGTGGGTCTTTTGCTGCTGACTTTTGTTCCAGGAATTGGGGTGGAAATCAACGGCGCCAGGCGTTGGATCAACTTGCGCGTGACCAATTTTCAACCTTCCGAAGTCTGGAAGCCCCTCATTGTGGCATACGTTGCTTATCAACTGGACAAAAGAGAAAACACGCTCGACATCTCTCCTGTGGAAGCGATTTTCCCCTTGTTGATTGCCGCAATGGGAAGCGTGATCATCTACCTCCAGGACGATTTTTCCACAGCCATGGTATCGCTTGTAGCTGCCCTCATAGTTTTTTGGCTTGCGGGTACCTCAATATGGTTCTTTGCCGGTATTGCCGTAGTCGCAATACCAGCGGCATTCATAATGGTGGCAAGTTCAGAATACCGGCTAACGCGAATTATCGGCTTCATCATACCGGAGTTTGATCCGCATGGCATGAATTATCAGGTGCAGAACTCCATGCGTGCCATCATGACCGGCGGTTTTTGGGGAGAAGGCATAGGGCTCGGAACAAGAAAACTGTCTTCCATCCCTGAAATTCAATCCGACTTTATTTTTGCGGCCTTTGTGGAAGAGTTAGGGTTCTTAGGCGTGATACTGGTACTGGCCTGTTGGGTCTTTTTCCTTGTCACTGTTTTTCGTGGTACGAAAGAGCGCAAAGGTTTTGGTTATACGCTACCAATGGGACTGGCAGGCCTTGTTATTATCGAGGTACTTCTCAACTTAGGTGTCGTTTCGGGATTCCTACCAGCCACGGGAATTGCGCTTCCTTTCTTTTCGGCAGGAGGCTCTTCTGCTATCGGTACAGCCATCAGTTTTGGTCTCATCGTCAATGTTCTACGGAATCCGGGATTCGAACCGGTTGTGGAGGCTCCTGGCATGGGAACTAAATCCAAGGTGCATCGTTCGGTCGTAGGAGGATACGCGCATGGCTGACACGATTTTGATCCAGTCAAAGAGCAATGAGAAGCATGCTGCGCAACAAACTGGCATCACTTTATCCCAGCACTCTTCAGGGCAAAAAGCCACTCCCTCGACAGAGCACTTGGAGCACACACCTATTCGGGATTACCTGGAAAGGACAACGGTAAGACGTGAGACTCCGATTCCTGGAACCGCGGGAAGATCAGGAAATTCAGAGAACTTTGGAAGCCCAAGATACGGTTCCAATGCTGCTCGTTCCCAGACAGGCGCTACAGCCGGACAGAGCAACACATCTGAAGCAAAGGCGCGACCTAAACAGAAACAGGACAAACTGTACGACCAAAATGCGCTTGCGATACAGAAATCGCTTGCTGAGCGCGCAAAAGCAGAAAAAGCTGCGCTAGAGCAGGCCCAAACCTCTGCCAGGATGCAGGCAGAGGGAAGAGCTATGAGCGCACGAACGCAAACCCTCAAGCTGGTTATTGCGCTGGCGATCACTTTAGTGCTTGGGGTTGCTCTTTATTTTGTGATGCCAGAGATGACACGTATACAGAAGGTTACTGTAAACGGAAGAGTTGCGATGACCCAAGAAGAAATCGTGGCGGCGCTTGGTTTGACGCCACAAATCAACCTCATCAATGCCGATATTCCTGCCATGGAACAGCGGGTTCTTGCCAATCCTAAAGTACAAACCGTACGTATCAGTCGAGCTTTTCCCGACGGACTCGTTATCGATCTTGCCGAACGCAAGGCAGTGGCTTGCGTGCTCGTGTCTGACCCGAGCGGGACCAGGCCGGTAGGGATAGATGCGGATGGGGTAGCCTTTGCGGATTTGGATGAAATCCCTGGCCAACACTACGTCCCAGTCCTTTCCGGTATTCGCTTTGAAAATTACAAACCTGGGCAAAGGCTGCCGCAATTCCTGCAGCCGCTTCTCAGTGATCTTGCAATGCTTGAGGAAGATTCTCCGTCTGTGTTGGATGCCTTTTCAGAGATAAAAATAGAAAAAATTTCTGATGCCGATGTGGAGTTAGTCCTTTATCCAAAAGGGAAAAGTGTTCCAGTGCGTATGCCGTCTAGGCTCACAAAAGCGAATTTGGGGTCCGCGCTTCTGGTTCTGGATATTCTTTCAGGAAGACCGGATGCGGCTGCCATTCAAGAACTTGATTTCCGTTCAGGGAACATTGTCTATCGAACCAAGGAGGCACAACCTGGCTGACAATTTTATCGTTGGGCTTGACATAGGAACGAGCTCGACACGGGCAGTCGTCGGAGACTTTGACGAAGACGACCAGCTCGAAATCATTGGTTATGGCGTAGCTCCATCCACGGGATTAAGGCGCGGTGTTGTACTTAATATCGAGGCTACCCTGTCCTCAGTCACTTCTGCCATAGAATCTGCAGAACTTATGTCAGGCAGAGAGATTCACAGTTGCGTCTTAGGTATTTCTGGAGCAAACGTAGAAAGTCTCAACTCTAGAGGCGTCGTCGCCGTCGCAGGCAAAGGCCGGGAGATAACATCTGAGGACATCGCGCGTGTACATGAGGCTGCTCAGGCAGTTTCCATTCCGATGGACAGGGAAATCCTTCATGTAATTCCGCAAACTTACACTGTGGACTCCCAGCGCGGCATTCGGGATCCCTTGCATATGATGGGGGTGAGGCTTGAGTCGGAAGTCCACATCATTACCAGTTCCGTGACGACGACTCAGAACCTGCTCAAATGTGTCAGTCGTGCCGGTTATAAGGTGGACCGCAAGATCCTTGGAAGCCTTGCAGCAGCGCGGTCAGTCCTGACCGCTGAAGAAAAAGACCTCGGCTGTCTTCTCTTGGACATTGGAGGCGGGACCACAGATCTCATAGTGTTTAAGGAAGGGTCTCCTTGGTTTACGGCGGCGATACCTGCAGGCGGAATGCAAGTTACAAACGATATTTCTATCATGCTAAGCGTGCTTATGGATACGGCAGAGCGTATGAAACGGGAAGCTGCTTCCTGCTGGACAGAATCGGTCGATCCAGAAGAGCTCATTGCCGTTCCTGGAATTGCGGGCAGGGAATCTACAGAGATTCCGCGAAGAAAACTCTGCTCCATCGTTCAACCACGCATGGAAGAGATTCTTCTGATGGCGAAAGACAAAGTCGAAAAAGCCGGTTTTCTACAGGAGATCCGTGGGGGCATTATCCTCACCGGTGGTGGGGCACAACTCGATGGATTGGCCGACCTTGTAGAGTCGGTATTCAATGTGCCTGCTCATGTGGGGATTCCGAGAACCGTCGGCGGTCTAGGCGATGAATACCGTACACCGAGTTTTGCGACGGCACTTGGCCTTGTGATGTTGGAAGCCGACGAAATCGTTCCACCACAAGCAATTGCGAGTCAATCTGGAACAAGAAAAGAAAGGAAGCACGGCTCCTCGCTAAAGAATCTGGCGAGCTGGTTCAAAGATAAGTTTGTGTAATTTTGTGCAAGTACAAAAGGGGAGGAACTATGGCCATTGAAATCGTAGAAGACTCTGGAACCGCCAGCCCAACTGTCATCAAAGTGATTGGAACGGGAGGAGGAGGCTCTAACGCTGTCAACAGGATGATAGAAAACGGGCTCAAGAATGTGCAATTCATAGCTGTAAACACTGATCTTCAGGATCTTGGAAGATCAAAAGCCGAAATAAAGCTCGGCATTGGCAGCAAATTGACGAAGGGGCTTGGAGCAGGCGGCAAACCGGACATTGGAGAAAAGGCTGCGCTGGAAGACCGCGAGGCCATTGAAGAAGCGCTCAAAGGGGCGGACATGGTGTTTGTCACGTCCGGATTGGGGGGTGGAACTGGTACTGGTTCGGCGCCGATCATTGCTCAGACGGCGCGCGATCTGGGCGCTTTGACGGTCGCGGTAGTCACGAAGCCATTCAATTTCGAGGGGAAAGTGGTTGGTAGGATAGCAGAAGAAGGCCTGGAAAAGCTGCGACAGGCTGTAGACACAGTTATTGTCATTCCAAACCAAAACCTGCTCAACGTTGTGGATAAGCGAACACCAATTAAGCAAGCTTTCCTGCTTGCTGACGATGTGCTCAGGCAAGGCGTGCAGGGCATTTCCGATCTGATCACTTTGGCTGGCGACATAAACATCGACTTTGCCGATGTACGCACCGTTATGGAAGGACAGGGCGATGCAATCATGGGTATTGGCGTAGGCACGGGAGAAAACCGAGCAATCGATGCCGCAACACAGGCCGTCAACAATCCCCTTCTTGAGGATTCTCGCATAGAGGGAGCTCGAAATGTCCTTGTCAACGTGACAGGCGGAGAGGATTTTTCTCTGATTGAATACCAGGAAATCGTTGATCTGATTACCGAAAAGGCTTCGGAAGATGCACATATCATCACCGGTTTTGTCACCGATCCTCATTTGGATGATGAAGTGCGTGTCACTTTGATAGCCACTGGTTTTGGGCCAGAGCGCACTAAACCGGCTCAAACCGATACGGGCGATTCACAAAACAGTTTTCTAAAGGCCAAGACAGAGATACGTAAACCGTCCTCTGATTATGTCTCTCCTGAGGAATATGAAAGATCGAACAAAGTCGCACAGACTGCGGGCCAGACCAATGCGAAGGCTTTTGGCTTCGACAATCCTGCAGAGGGCGACGAATTGGATATCCCAACCATCCTTCGGGAAAAACGCTTTGGATCTGAGAAAACGGAAAAGGCAAGCATGGCAGAAAAACTGACACGCTTGGGAGCTAAAGCGTGAGCCAGATTCAGGAGCGTTTCGGTACCTATTTGCTAATAGTCCGTAAACGCTCGCCGCTCACCGTTGAGGCTTACCAGCGCGAAGTCAAGGAGTTGGAGAACTACCTTTCCACGCAGGGAAAGGACCTTGTGAGCGCACAGGGCGAAGACTTGTTGTCTTACCTGGTCTATAGGCACCAAGAAGGACTTTCAAACACTACGATGGCCAGGCTGGTGTCGAGCATGCATTCTCTTTATAAGTTTATGCAGCTTGAGGAGTTACGTAGTGACGACCCTTCGCTTCTGATTAGAACTCCCAAACAGGAGCGTACGCTTCCTGACGTGCTTAAGCCCGAGGAAGTTGACAAATTCCTGGAAAATATCGATCTTTCTACTCCGAATGGATTGCGGGATAGGGCGCTGTTCGAATTGATTTATTCCTGCGGTTTGAGGATTTCGGAAGCGGCCAATTTGCGTTTTGATCAGCTTTTTCTCAATGAACGTCTTGTGCGTGTTGTAGGAAAACGACAGAAAGAGCGTCTTGTTCCTTTTGGCGACGATGCATATTACTGGCTTAAGCGGTATTTGGACGAATCGCGGCCTCACCTTGCAAAGGGGAAGCGGTCGGACAAGGTGTTTTTGAACCAGGCAGGAAACGGCATTTCCCGTAAGGGCGTTTGGAAGCGTTTTTCGGCCATACGTGCAAGTTCCGGTGTTTCAGCAAAGGTACATACCTTTAGGCATAGCTTTGCAACTCACCTCTTGGCTGGCGGGGCAGACCTGCGCACCGTTCAGGAATTGCTTGGTCACTCGGACATTTCTACGACGCAGATCTATACACACATTGAGGAAGAGTCCTTGCAGGCCTACCACAAGGAGTACTTCCCCCGAAAGAGTGTGAAAAATCCGCCTAAAAGTGTCGGTCACGAGTAATCTGCAGGACCTGGCCATAATGGTGCGAGCATCTTTGTGGAGAGGATGAGTTAAAGAAGAATATGAAAGCAAGGGAAGCAAGAAGGAGCGTTTAGATGGTGCGGAGGTTTGCGATGAGCAATCGCTCAAGACATTATCCTCAAAAAGAAACACTTTTTCATGCCGAAAACGCCTCTGTCTTGGCTCCAGCAGGCCAAGCCTGCAACCGGGGTGGTTGGGCAGCACAAGCCGCACAAGTCACACAAGCCGCAAAAGCTGTACAAGATGAACAGTTGCTTCTTGCTGTCCAGAGAATGAGTTTTTTGCGAACAGGAGAAAAGGTTAGGCTTTGCCAGGCTGTAAATGAAAGTTCACGCCTTCGTGCTCTGAGCGCTGCGGATGTGCAAGAGATCGTTGGGCGTCCAATTACAATAGAAAAGTGGCAGACAGAACTGCTTCTATCGGAAGCGATACGGGATATGGCGTATCTTCGCAAGGCAAAGGCGAGATTTGTGTCTATTTTTGACCCGGCTTATCCTCCGCAATTGCGGGAAACGTATCATCCGCCTTTTGGGCTTTTCGTTCGGGGGATCCTGCCACCTCAGGAGTTGCCTTTGGTGGCAATGGTAGGGACGCGTGTTGCCTCTACGCGGGGAATCAACGCAGCATTTGATTTGGCACGAGAACTTTCAGATTTAAGGATCTGGATTGTGTCCGGTTTGGCACGGGGCATAGACTCTGCTTCTCACCGGGGCGCTTTAGCTGGCCAAGCGGGTACGATTGCAGTCTTGCCGCGTGGCATAGAGACAATCTATCCAAGCTCCAACAAGATGCTTGCGGCAAGCATCTTAGACCGGGGCGGGGCGATTGCCACGGAATATCCGCCATTCTGTGCGATCAACAAATATCATTTCCCTGAGCGCAACAGAATAATCGCAGGGCTTGCACGCTCCATTGTCGTGGTAGAAGCGCCAGAGAAATCCGGCGCCCTGATAACGGCCGAATTTGCGCTCTCTGAAGGTCGGGACGTATACGTTCATAAGGCTTGCGCAGGAAAACCGAGGAACGAAGGAGCCGATGCGCTTGCTTTGCAGGGTTCAAAATACGTTCAGTCAGCCACAGAGATTTTTGCGGATTGGGGGTGGCTTGGTTCAGACACCTCCGTCAAAAAGGCTAGTTTTTTGCAGAATAAGGGGAGTAGGTAAGATGGCAGGCGCTGTTGAGGCATTAATAGGAACTAAAGAAAAGACGAAGAAGTCTTCCAAAGCTAAAGCAGGTGTAAAAAAAGAGGAGAGCGCCCAGAAGAAAGCCTCCGCGAAGACCCGCACAAAAACAGCTGAAAAGGCGACCAATCCAAGCCAGATCCTTGTAATCGTGGAGTCGCCGGCTAAGGCCAAGACGATCGAAAAATACTTGGGTAGCAAGTACAAAGTCATGGCGTCCATGGGTCACCTTATCGATCTGCCAAAGTCTCGACTCGGTGTCGATGTAGAGCATGGTTTTGAACCCGAGTATCTCACCATTCGAGGTCGCGCGGAGGTACTTAATTCTTTAGTCAAAGAGGCTAAAAAATCTAAGGCAGTATACCTGGCATCGGACCCTGACCGAGAGGGAGAGGCAATTGCCTATCAAATAGGGAAATACATATCAGAAAAAGTGCCAGGTCTGCCCATTTCGCGCATTAGCTTTAACGAGATAACACACGAGGCGGTCCGCGAGGCTGTGGCCTCGCCGCACGAGCTTGACATTGCCAAGGTAGATGCTCAAAAAGCCAGAAGAGTCCTGGACCGTCTTGTTGGATACAATCTTTCTCCGCTTCTCTGGAAAAAGGTAAAAAATGGCCTTTCCGCGGGAAGGGTACAGTCGGTTGCACTCAAGCTCATCTGTGACCGTGAAAAAGAAGTAGAATCCTTTATCCCGGAAGAGTATTGGACCATAGAATCCCTGCTCAAATTCCATCATTCAAACCTAAAAGCAGAACTCACCCTGTACAAAGGCGATAAGGTACAAATTCCCGACGGAAAAGCGGCTGCGGCTGTTGTGGACAGCCTTGTGGGCAAGCCAGCCGTTGTCTCAGATGTTCGGGCAAGCGAAAAAGTGATACGTCCCAAGCCCCCGTTTACTACCTCCAAACTCCAGCAAACTGCGGCTAACCGCTTGGGCTTTACGAGCAAAAAGACCATGCAGATTGCCCAAAGGCTTTACGAAGGCGTAAACATCGGTACGCGGCGCATGGGGCTCATTACCTACATGCGAACGGATTCGGTTCGAATTTCCGAAGGCGCTCTTGCGGAAGCACGCTCGTGGATAGGTCAGTTTTATCCTGGCCAACTGCCTGCCGAAGCACAGCGCTACGCCTCCGGGAAAAACGCACAGGATGCGCACGAAGCCATTCGACCCACGAGCGTGTCGTTGACTCCCGATGAAGTGTCCCGCTATCTGGCTCGAGACGAGCAAAGACTCTATGCGCTTATTTGGGAACGCTTCGTTGCTTCGCAAATGATACCGGCCGTTGCTAGAGTGACAACAGCGGACATTACAATTGGCGATGGTGTGTTTAGGACAAGCGCGACTGCATTTATTGAGGAAGGCTTCTACAAGGTGATTCGCCTCGCGGCCACAAAAGAGGAGCGTGCAAGCCACGTCTTGGCGCTCGAAGTGGGGCAGAATCTTCCTGTAGAGAAAATCAATGCCGTTCAGCATTTTACTCAAGGGCCTTCTCGCTATACTGATGCCTCAATAATAAAGGTTTTGGAGGAATTGGGCATTGGCAGACCCTCCACCTACGCGCCGACCATCAGCACTTTGCTGGAACGCTACTATGTTTCGCGCGATTCCAGGCAGATAGTCCCCACCACGCTCGGGCGTATGATTACAGAAATACTTACTGAGTACTTCCCTGATGTACTGGACACCAGCTTTACGGCGCGGATGGAAACCATGCTGGACGAAGTGGAAGAAGGGAAGACCGACTGGGTGGAGCGCATTGGCAAATTCTACTTCCCATTTAAGAAGCGGGTGGACGAGGTCATGGAGACACTTTCTTCCCGTAAGGGAGAACTAGACGAAGTAACCGACGTCGTTTGTGACAAATGCGGCAGACCAATGGTCAAGAAGCTGGGCAAGTTCGGCTTCTTCCTTGCCTGCACAGGCTTCCCGGAATGCAAGAACACCAAGTCGATACCGCTTGCCAAATGTCCAAAGTGCGGAGGCGATATTGTCGCCCGCAAAGGAGTAAGGGGTAAAAAGCGGGAATTCTATGGCTGCACCAATTATCCGGCTTGCGACTTTACGACATACGACAAACCGACAGACACGCTTTGCCCAAAGTGTGGTTGGTTCCTCGTAGAGAAAAACGACAAAGTGTCTGGAGTCCATAAGGCCTGTATCAATCCGAATTGCGACTATCTGCACAGCAAAGACAATGAAACCGATAAAGACGTGGGTAAAGAAACCGCCAAGGAGGCGGAAAACTGATGGATAGACGCGTCGAGGAGTATCTTGCCTACCTGGAGTCAGTTCGGGTGCTTTCCGAACGTACCTTGCGAGTCTATGGCGAGGACCTTGAGGAGTTTCAGGACTTTCTTGCTCTTGTTGGTCGCGACTTGGATGGCGTTACGTCCCACGATATCCGGGACTTTGCCGGTTCTCTCGTGATGGCAGGCAAAGCGGCGTCGAGTGTCAACAGGGCCTTGTCTACGATCCGCGGCTATTATCGCTATCGTGTCAGGTTTGGAAATCTCAAGGTCGATCCGACAAGAGG
>Ga0208825_1000731_pt1 | contig 28932 bp, 27 predicted proteins | sample AD_UKC113_MetaG_FD_184450 | JGI IMG/M metagenome (GOLD analysis project Ga0208825, IMG submission 184450) | Active sludge microbial communities of municipal wastewater-treating anaerobic digesters from Hong Kong - AD_UKC113_MetaG (SPAdes)... | ecosystem: Engineered > Bioreactor > Anaerobic >...
ATATTGCCTACCTGAAAAAAAGAAATGGTAATGTTTATGCTGCTAATGTTGAAAGAGGAATTTTTGGGATTATACAGGATGTCAATGAAAAAGATGACCCTCTTATATGGAAATCCCTTATGACACCAGGAGAAGTAATTTTTTCTAATGTTTTACTTTCAAATGGGAATGTTTTCTGGAATGGATGTGGATTAGAAATACCTGATGAAGGAATAAATTTTTCAGGTAAATGGTGGAAAGGGAAAAAAGATGAAGAAGGAGAAGAAATACCTCCTTCACATCCAAATGCAAGATACACTATAAGGTTAAATTCTCTTGAAAATTTTGACCCTGAAGGTGAAAATAAAGAAGGTGTTGAGGTCAGTGGAATTATTTTTGGTGGGAGGGACTCTGATACATGGCCACCTGTTTTTGAAAGTTTTGACTGGCAACATGGTGTAATAACAATTGGGGGAACCTTAGAATCAGAGACAACAGCAGCAACTCTTGGAAAATCAGGTGTAAGGGTATTTAATATTATGGCAAATATGGATTTTATTTCAATTCCAATTGGTAAATATCTTGAAAATTACCTTGAATTTGGTAAAAAAGACATTGTTAAAATACCAAAAATTTTTGGAGTGAACTATTTTCTTAAAGATGAAAATGGAAATTTTTTAACTGATAAACAGGCAAAAAGGGTCTGGCTAAAATGGATGGAATTAAGGGTGCATAATGAAGGAAAAATAATAAAAACCCCTATTGGATATATTCCTGAATATAATGACCTTAAATTTCTTTTCAAAGATGTCTTATCACAGGAATATACTGAAAATGATTACTTAGCACAATTTTCTTTAAGGGTTTCAAATAATATATCAAAAATTGATAGGGTAATTGAGATTTATAAAGGGTTAAAAGATATTCCAGAAATTGTATTTGATGTTCTGGAAAATCAAAAAGAACAACTAATTGATTTAAAAAATAAATATGGGGATGTTGTCTCTCCATATCATATCAGAGAGGAAAATATATGATATCTAAAAGGGCAGAAGAAATAAAACCATCGGTAACTCTTTCAATAAATCAAATGGCAAAAATGTTAATTTCAGAAGGGAAGGATGTTGTTAATCTTTCAGTTGGAGAGCCGGACTTTGATACTCCACAACCAATAAAGGAATTTGCAAAAAAAGTAATAGATGAAGGGTTTACAAAATATACAGAAGATAAAGGGATTAAGGAATTAAGAGAAGTTATTGCTGAAAAACTTTTAAAAGAGAATAATGTAAAATATATGCCTGACCAGATTGTTGTTTCAAATGGAGCAAAACATTCACTTTTCAATATATTTCTGGCAATTTTAAATCCAGGTGATGAAGTTATAATTCCATCTCCTTATTGGGTGAGTTATCCTGCTATGGTAAAAATTGCAGGTGGAGTACCTGTTTTTTGTAAATGGAATGAGAAATTTAAAGTAGATATAGATGAATTGAAGCAAAAGATTACCCCAAGAACAAAAGGTATAATATTAAACACTCCTTCAAATCCTACTGGTATTATTTATACAAAAGAAGAGTTGGAAGAAATTTCAGAAATCCTTGTTAGAAATAATATTATGTGTATTTCAGATGAAGTTTACGAAAAAATAATTTATGATAAAATACATATAAGTATTGCATCAATATCAGATGAAATGAAAAAATTGACAATTGTTGTAAATGGTGTATCAAAAACATTTGCAATGACTGGATGGAGAATTGGATATATTGCAGGTGAAAAAGAAATAATAGATGCAGTAAGTAAAATACAGAGTCAAACAACTTCTGCGCCATCTTCAATTTCACAAAAAGCAGCATATTTTGCAATTAAAGAAGGAGAGTACCTTTATAAGAATATGGTTGAGGAGTTTAAAAAAAGAAGGAATTTTCTTGTTGAAAATTTATCAAAGAAAATTATTTTTCCATATCCTGATGGTGCTTTTTATCTCTTTTGTTCTTTTAATAATATGGATTCAAAAATTATTGCTCAGAAATTACTTGAAGAAAAATTTGTTTCTGTTGTTCCTGGAGATGATTTTGGTGCAGAAAAATTTTTCCGTATTTCTTATGCAACTTCTATTAAAAATTTAGAAAAAGCAGTTGAAAGAATTAACGAGTTCGTAAATGAAAATGAATAAAATTAAAATTATATTTTTTATTATTTTTTTGTCCTTTCCTTATTTTTTGTTATCTGAAACATTAAATTATGTCTTCAAAGAAGATGTACCTGTCAGTTATAAATTTAAAATTGCAGGAGATATTTCATTTGGTTATAATCAAACAGAAAAGAATAATTTTAAAGTTTTAGCAACTGGGAATATTGATATAAAAACAATTAAGACAAATAACTCATATACTCTTGAAATTATCCCGCGGAAAACACTTATTAAAGTAAATGATATGGTAATTGAAGATATAACAAAAAACGAAACAGAAATATCAAATGTCGTTTCAACAAGCAGGGTAGAAATGCAGAAAAATGGGAAAATAATAAAAACAGAAGAAATTGAGCCAAATATAATAAATATAGGAAATTTTTTATCTCTACTTCCTGTATTTCCTGAGGGGAAGATGTATAAAGGGAGAACATGGCAACAAAAAATATCTTCTTTTGAAATACCAGGATTTTTGAAAATGTGTAATTTAGATTTTAAATACTTTATAAGTGATATAAAAGAAGAAAGATATACGATAAAGTTAATTTCAAATAATAGTATTATTGATGAAAAAGAAGTGGATAAGGACATAACAATTGAATTTAAAGGAACAAACAATTCAAATGGAAATTTTGTTTTTAATGGTAATAAAGGCAAACTTGAAAAATTTAATGGAAATTTTAAATTAAATTTAAAATTATTTTTTCTTCTGCCAGGTACACCTGGAGAAAATACTACAAACCAATCACTTCCGATGGATCTGAAAATAAACCTTTCTATATCCTTAGAGTAAGTTTCAGGACTTGATTATTGAATTTCTAAAAATCAAGGAAATCATCTAAGTCCCCTTTAATACATACTCTCTTCGCAATAATTATTAATATCCCTAATGTAAGAAAATTGATAACAAAAGATGACCCACCTTTACTGAAAAATGGTAATGTTGTTCCTTTTGATGGGATTATTGAAATAACAACAAGAGCATGCAGTAAAAACTGAAAACCAAAAAGTGTCCCAATTCCTGCTGAAAGATATTTATCAAAATTATTTTTTGCTAATGTAGAAACTTCAAATGAAGAAAAAACAAGAATTGCAAATAAAATTAAAATAAAACTGGTTCCAATAAATCCTTTTTCTTCTCCAACTACTGCATAAATGTAATCTTTATTAACAACTGGGAGAAAACTGAGTTTCCCTTCTCCCCTGCCCAAACCTTTCCCGAATACCCCACCAGAACCTAAAGTAATTCTTGATTGAATAATCTGGTACCCACCACCCTTAGGGTCAGAAGTCGGATTGAGAAAATTTTTAATTCTCTCAATTCTGTATGGGAAAAGCAAAATAAGACCTGCTATTAAAATTACTCCTAAAATACTGAAAATTGTAATATATTTCATTTTTAACCCTGCCAGAAATAAAAGGAAGAAAAAAGTTGCTCCCATTATTACAACTGTTCCCATATCTTTCTGGAATTGTAAAATTATAATTATGAAAAGGAAAAATAGGACAGGAAATAATAAGACCTTCCAATTGTTAATCATTTTATCTCTCATATTGAGGTAATTTGCAAGAAATATAATAAATGTTAATTTGACAAGTTCAGATGGTTGAAAAGAAAGGGGTCCTATTTTTATCCATCTTAAATATTCTGGTTTGTGATAAATAAGGTTAAGCATCACCGGTATAGTTAGTAGTGCTAAGGAAAAAATAAAAATTAAAAAAGAAATTTTTTCAATTTTTTCAATACCAATTTTTTTTAAAACATATAGAAGAAAAACGCTCAAAATTATCCATATAATTCTCTCATATAAATACAGTAATGGATTTCCGCCTTCTGAAATTCCATATGAAACAGAGGAACTTAATAGAAAAACAGTGCCACAAACAATTAAAAAGGCAGATGAAATGCAAATTCTATAATAAATTGCTGACTTTCCTCTTATAAACATTTCCTCTCTCCTCGTAATTTTTAAATTGGTCAAATGATGCACAACCAGGTGAAAGTAAAACGATATCTCCTTTTTCAGAATTTTTATAAGAAAAATCAACTGCATCTTCTAAGTTATCAAATTTTCTAACCGGGATTTTCTTAATTTTTAATTCATTTTCTATTTTATCTTTTGCCTTGCCAAACAGAACTAATAATTTGACTTTTTTTTCAATTATATTTCTCAACTGCTTAAAAGGTAGTTCTTTATCAAGACCGCCCATAAGCAAAATTACCTTTCCATCAGGTAGACATTCAAGGGCATTTTCAACTGCATGTGGGTTTGTTGCTTTTGAATCATTAATAAATGTTATTCCATTTATTTGACGAACTTTTTCCATTCTGTGAGATGGAGGAGTAAAGTTAACTAAACTTTCTTCTATAATTTCATTTTTAATATTACATATTTTACCAATTGATACTATTGCCATTGTATTATAAATGTTTCCTTTACCTATAAGGTTTGTTTTATCAAAATTAACTATTTTTTCATTATTGTAATATATAGAGTTATTTTTAAAATAAACATCAAAATTTTTAGAAAAACCAAAAAAGATTTTATTCCCTTTAATTTTCTTGCCGATATTTATACAGTTTTTATCATCTCCATTTAACACAGCCCAATCGTTTTCCTCTTTATTTATAAAAATTTTTTCTTTACTTCTAATATATTCATTAAAATTTGCATATCTATCAAAATGGTCATCTGCAATATTTAAAATTACTCCAATATATGGTTTGAAATTTCTGATTTTTTCTAATTGAAAACTACTAACTTCAATAATAATATATGTATCTTTTGTAATTTTTTCAATTTCAGATATAAATGGGTTTCCTATATTTCCACAAACAACATAAGGTTGATAGGCAAATTTTAAAAGATTACCAGCCATTAAAGTAGTTGTTGTTTTTCCATTTGTTCCTGTAATAGCAATTATTTTTTTTGAAGGTGAAAAACTATAAGATAATTCAATTTCACTGACCACAGGGATTTTTTCTTCTAAAACAATTTCAGGTAAAACCCTTTCATCAACACCAGGACTTATTACAATTAAGTCAGTTCCTTTCAAAAAAGAAGAAGAATGTTTTCCAAATTCAACTTCAATTTTCCCATTTAACTTTTTTAAATTCTCTATTTTTTCTTTTGTTGCTTCCTTATCTGTTATAAATACATTTACTTTTTTATTTAAAAGAAAATTCGCAACTGCAAGTCCTGTTTTTCCAAATCCAACAATAACAACTTTTTTATTTTCTAAATTCATCTTATTTTGAGAGTTATTACTGTAAAAAGTGATAAAATGAGTGTAAGTATCAAGAATCTTATAACAACTTTTGATTCAGGTATTCCTCTTTTTTCAAAATGATGGTGTAATGGTGTCATAAGAAAAACCTTTTTGCCTCTTGTTTTTACTGATATGATTTGAATAACAACTGAAAGTCCTTCAATAAGAAATATACCTCCTACAAAAATTAAGGAGAGTTCCTGTTTTACAATTATTGCTAAAAATCCAATAATTCCTCCAAGTGGTAAAGAACCAGTATCACCCATAAAAATTTCTGCTGGATAACAATTGTACCATAAAAATCCTAAACAGGAGCCAACAAGAGCACCAGTAAAAATGGTAACTTCTTCCGCACCTTTAACATATGGTATACTTAAATACTCTGCGAATTTAATATTACCTGCTAAATAGGATATTGCAGCATAAGCAAGGGTAACAATCATTACAGAACCAATTGCAAGTCCATCCATTCCATCTGTGAGATTTACTGCATTTGAAGTTGCAACAATGAGGAATATTGCAAAAAGAATATAATATTCTCCAAGAGGTATTACTACTTTTTTAAAAAAAGGAAGATAAACAGAAGTATCAAAGTTTATTCCCTGACCATAAACAAGAACAATACCTATAACCAATCCTGCACCGACCTGGGCAACTATTTTTATAATTGGTCTTAATCCCTTTCTTGAACTTTGATTTACAAGTTTTTTCATGTCATCCCAATATCCAAAAAGAGCAAGATAAATGGTAAGAAAAATCAGAAGGAGAATATAGATATTTGATATATCAGCCCATAAAATTGTTGAAAATAGAAGAGTGGAAAGTATAAAAATTCCACCCATTGTTGGGATGTCTTTTTTATTATTTTCTCTAAAATTTAAAAAATCATTTGGATGGCAAAACCTTTTCATTGAATTTATAAATTTCTTACCAAAAATGATTGAAATTATAAGAGATGTAAATGTTGCAAGAGTTGCTCTAACTGTGATATATTTGAACACATTAAATCCAAACCAGTACTTTACGCATTCATACAGTAATTTATAAAGCATTTTTTATCCTATTTCCTTTATTAAAAATTTTGTTATTTCTCCCATATTCAAGAAGTTTGAACCCTTTATTAAAATTCCATCTCCTGTTTTAATTTTATTTTTAATAAATAAATTTAATTTTTCAATATCTGAAAAATGTTTTCCCAAATTTAGGTCAGATATTATTTTACTTTTCTCCCCTAATGATATTACCATGTCAATATCAAGTTTTCTAATAAGTTGCCCGATATATTTATGGTAAAATGAAGAAAATTTTCCAAGTTCAGCCATATCTCCAATTATAGCAATCTTTCTTTTAAAATTTTTTCTTGAAAAACATATGAGCGAATTTTTTAATGAGTTCGGGTTTGAATTATATGATTCGTCAATAAGACAAACTCCTTTTATTTTATATACTTTTCCTCTGCCTTCTATTGAATTAAACTTTTCAATTACACCTTTTATTTTATCAAAATCAATACCAAATTTAATAGAAAAAGCAATAGATATAAGAGATGGATAAATCATTGAAGTATTCCAGAAATTTACTATAAATTTTTCATTAAAGTTATTTACTTTAAAAGAAAAAAAATCATTACCTTCGTCTATAATTATTCCTCTTACATCTGCTTTTATACTTTTACCAAAACTTTTTACATTTCCGGAAGACCTGCTTTTTAAAAAATTAAAAAAATTATCGTCTCTATTAAAAAGACAAAATTTTTCTCCTTTTAAGTTATTTAAAATCTCGCTTTTACTTTCTGCAATTTCTTTTATATTTTTAAAAAATCCAATATGTGCCCGTCCAATATTAGTAATGGCACAACTATCAGGTTTTGCTATTTTACTTAAATAATCTATTTCTCCTTTCTTACTCATTCCCATTTCAAGAACACCAATTTCAGTTTTTTTATCAAAAGAAAGTAAAGAAAGAGGAAGACCTATTTGATTATTATAATTTCCCTGGTTTGCCCTTACATTAAATTTCTCTGCCAAACATTTTGCAATAAGTTCTTTTGTTGTTGTTTTCCCATCACTACCCGTTATACCAATTATATATGGGTTTATGTAATTTCTATATTCCTTTGCAATATCTCCTAATGACTTTAAAGTATCTTTGACGCGGATAATAAAAAATTTTTTTTCTGATGAAAAAGATATATTTTTATCAACAATTGCCCCTATTGCTCCATTTTTATATGCTTCTTGAACAAATTGATGCCCGTCAAATTTTTCTCCTTTTAATGCAATAAAAATTTCACCCTTTTTTATTTTTCTTGTATCAGTGGAAATACCATTTATATAAAGAGGGAGAAAATTTTTATTATTTATTTCACCTTTACACCATTTAACAATTTTTTCTATTTCAATTTTTTCCATATAGTTCTTTCACTGTTTTTTTTGCTTCTTCTCTATCGTCAAATGGAACTGTTACATCTTTTAATATTTGAAATGTTTCATGTCCTTTTCCTGCTATAACGACACAATCATTTTCCCCCGCAAGAGATATTGCTTCTTTTATTGCCTGTTTTCTATCAATAATTACTGCATATTTCTTTTTAAGATAAAAGGGGATACCTTTTTCAATATCTTTTATTATTTCTCTTGGTTCTTCACTTCGTGGATTATCAGAAGTTAAAATAACAATATCAGATAATTTTACTCCAATTTTTCCCATTAAAGGTCTTTTGCTTTTATCCCTGTTTCCTCCACATCCAAAAACAAGAATAATTCTTTTTGGTTTCATTTGTCTAACTGATTGAAGTAATGTTAAAAGAGCATTATGAGTATGAGCATAATCTACAATAATATCAAATGGTTGTCCTTCATCTATAAATTCAAATCTTCCAGGAACAGATAAAGTTTCTTCAATTCCTTTTATTATGATTTCTTTATCAATATTATAACCTGTAGCAAAAGATATTGCGGCTAAACAATTATAAACATTCCCAATTCCTCTTAAATGAGTAAAAACTTCTATTTTTTCACCATATCGCTGGAAAATAATTTTATTCCCATTTCTTGTTAAAGAATAATCAATCAATTTTATATCACTTTTTCTATGTTTTCCATAGGTTATTATTGACTCAATTTTTGCTTTTTTTGCTTCTCTTAAAAAATATGAGGAGAATTTGTCATCTAAATTTATTATTGCTTTTTTATTTTCTTTTTTACTTTCTTTTAAATATATAGAAAAAAACTTTAACTTTGTTTGAAGGTAATTTTTAAATGTTTTATGGTAATCAAGATGTTCAAAAGGTGTAATATTTGTAAATATTCCACAATCAAAATTTATTCCTAAAATTCTTCTTTGTTCTATACCATGAGAAGAAATTTCTAAAACAGCCCATTTACATTCTTCTTTTAACATTTCAGAAAAAAATGCTTGTAAGTCGGCTGATTCTGGAGTTGTATTAAAAGAGATAATTTGTCTTTGCCCTATTTGATAGGAAATTGTACCAATTAATCCTGCTTTTTCTCCTGCCTTTTCTAATATATTTTTAATAAGAAAACTTGTTGTTGTTTTTCCATTTGTTCCTGTAATTCCAACAATTTTTAATTTAGAGGAGGGGTCATTATAAAATCTTGAAGATATAATTGCAAGAACTTTTTTTGTATCATCAACTACGATTTCAACGACATCTGAAATAAGAAAAGATGTTTTTTTTTCAACAACAATACATTTTGCTCCTCTTTCTATTGCCTCAGGAATGAATTTATGTCCATCTTCTTTCTCTCCTTTTAAAGCAACAAATATATAACCATCTCTTACTTTTCTTGAATCAAAAGCAATTCCTTTGATGTCAATGTTTTTAAAATTGTACACTTTTTTGTCAATATCTTTAATTAAGTCCTTTAGTTTCATTTTTTTCCTTTCTTTTCTAACACTATTTTTATTTCCTCATGGTTATTGTCAGGTGGAACATCACAGTACTGCAAAATTCTCCACATTGTATTTTTGAAAATAGGCGCTGCTACAACTCCTCCATAATAAAGTGGTTTTGGCTCATCAACATTTACTGAAATTATTATATTACTATTATTTTGAGTGAGAAATCCAATAAAAGATGCACAGTATTTACCATGAACATATCTCCCATTTTCTGCTTTTTGTGCTGTTCCTGTTTTACCATAAATTTTATACCCTTCAATAGAGGCGAGAGGTGCTGTTCCCTGTTCACTTACAACTTTTAGTAGTGCTCCTTTCATTATTTCACAACTTCTTTCTGAAATAACTTTCCTTTTTTTTATTGGGACTTTGAAGAAATCTTTTCCATCAGGTAAAGTGACTTTTTTGACTAAATGTGGCCAGACAAGATATCCTCCATTACTTAAAACAGCCATTGCTCTAATACCCTGGATTGAAGTTATTCCTACTTCCTGGCCTATTGGAACAGCAGTGATGGAGTAATTACTCCATTTTTCTAATGGTCGCAAGACCCCTTTTATTTCACCAGGTAAATCAATTTCAGTCAGTTGCCCAAAACCGAATTTTTTACAATACTCATATAATTTTTCCTCACCGAGTGAAAGAGCAATTTTTATTGTGCCAATATTACTTGATTTTACTATTACATCTATGAATGAAAGGTCCCCATATTTATGAGTATCGTGTACATAATGTCCTCTGACAAAATATTTGCCATTTTCACAAAAAATTATATTATAGGGAGAAAAAATTCCTTCTTCAATAGCAGCGGTACCTGTAACAATTTTAAAAACTGAACCAGGCTCTAAAAAATCAGTTATACATCTATTTCTTCTATATGATTCAGGAAACTTTGAAGGAAAATTCAGGTCATAATCAGGAACATTTGCCATTGCGAGTATTTCTCCATTTTCAGGGTCCATAACAATTTCAGAAATACTGTTGGAATTAAAATTCTTTAATCCATCCTTTATTTCTTCTTCTACCATAAACTGTATATTTGAATCTACTGTAAGATATATATCTTTTCCTTCTTCTGGGGGAATAAGAACTTTATTTATTGTTGGAATTAAATTACCTTTACCATCTTTCAGATATAAAACAACTCCTTCTCTTCCTCTTAAAAGGTTATCATAAAACAATTCTATTCCTTCAAGTCCATTTCCATCTTTTCCTATGAAACCAAGGATATGACAACAATGACTACCATTAGGATAAACTCTCTTATAATTCCTTACAAAATAAATTCCCTTTATTTCTCCTTTTTCATATTCATCTTTTATTTTTTGGTATTCTTCAACTGTTAAATTATCTTTTAGAATTGCATATGGCTTTTTCGTTTTCTCTTTTAAAATTTGTTTTTCTATACCAAGACAATCACATATTTTTTTCTCTTCAATATCATCTAAATTTTTTTCCTTTAAATTATTGATAACCCATGTATCAATTCCAACAGAATAGACAGGTACACTCATAGCAAGAATTTTGCCATTTCTATCATAAATTGTTCCTCTACAAACAGGGATTTTTACTTTTTCGTACCTTGTCTTTTTGTCTTTTAATGAATAAATTGAATAATCAATTACCTGAATTTTGAAAAGGCCAAACAATACAACAGAAAAAAGAAAAAGAAAAAAATATTTTCCATATTTCATTCTAAGATTAAAATTATTTTTATTGTCTTGTTTCTGCATATGCATTATCTATTACCCCCTCATTTTCTTCATTTTTTTTCTTAATGTCAACATAACACCATTTTTCTGGTGAAATAAAATTAAGTCCTAAGTTATTGGAAAGTTGTTTTAAATTATCAGGATTGGTTAACTCTAAAATTTTTGCCTTATATGTTTTATTAATAAATTCAAGTTCATCGTATTCTTTTTCTAATTTTTCAAGTTGATAACCTGCTTGAATTACTTTAAGGTGAATTGATACATAAAAAATAAGTAATGGAGTAATACAAATTATAAGAAAAAAATAGTCAGGGATAAAGAATTTCTTTTTTCTCATTTTTTCTCACCTGCTCTTAATTTTGCACTTCTACTTTCAGGATTTTTCCTTATTTCTTCTTCATCAGGAATAATTACTTTTTTAGTTATAATTTTAATATCATCTCTATTTTTTAAGAACCTTTTTACAATTCTATCCTCAAGAGAATGAAAGGTGATGACAATAATTCTTCCATTTTCTTTTAGTAAATTTACTGCCTGATTTAAGCCATCTTTTAAATTGGGGAATTCATTGTTTGTTGCAATTCTCAAAGCCATAAAAAATTTTGTTGCAGGGTGGATTTTTTTTCTTTCTCTGTGAGTAATAGATGAAATGAAATCAGCAAATTCCCTCGTTGTTTCAAATTCTATTTTTTTTCTTCTTTCTATAATTTTACTTACAATTCTTTCTGCGTTTTTTATTTCCCCATAATTTTTAAAAATATAAATAAGGTCTTTAGCAGCCCATTTGTTTAAAATTTCTTTTGCATTAAGATTTTGTTCTATGTCATATCTCATATCAATTGGGCCATCAACAGAAAAAGAAAATCCTCTTTCAGGATTTTTAATCTGATGAATTGAAAAACCAAGGTCAAATATTATCCCGTCAATTTTTTTTACATTTTCATTTTTCAAAATTTCTATTAAATTTTCAAAACCACCTTTTATTGCTTTAAAATTTTTAAATTCTATTAAATTTCTTTTTAAATTTTCAATTGCGTCATCATCTTTATCAATACAATAAAGAAAAATATTTTTTGCTGAATTTTTAAGAATATATTTGCTGTGTCCCCCGTACCCTGAAGTTGCATCAACATAAATTCCACCCTCTTTCGGGTTTAATAGTTCTAAAACTTTTTCTTTCATTACAGGATAATGTTCCATTTTATTCTGAACCAATCAACTTTTCTGAAATTTCTGCATAACTTGGTAAAAATTTCTTATAATACTCATCCCACTTTTTCTCGTCCCATATTTCTATTCTGAAACCAACTCCAATAATAACAACTCCATTATTTATTTTTGCATAATTTGTAAGGGTTAAAGGGATATTCAGCCGTCCTTGTTTATCAATTTTTGTTCTGTAAGCACCTGAAAAAAACAATCTTGTAAATGCTCTTGGGTCTCCTTTTGTAAATGGTAATGTTTTCAATTTTTCTGTTTGAGAATTCCATATTGTTTCAGAAAATAAAAAGAGGCATTCTTCAAATCCCCTTGTAATATAAACATTTCTATCTTTTAACTGTTCTCTCATTTTTGAAGGAATTACTATCCTTCCTTCTTTATCTAATTTACTCCTAAATTCACCAAAGTATACCATTTTTTACCTTTTTATATATTTAACACCCTATTTTTTATTTTGTCAAATTTTTTTTCATCAATTAAAAATTATAGGAAAGATGTGCTTTTTAGCAGAAAAATTGAAAGGTAAAAAGGGTAGGTGTGTTTTAAAAAATTATTCTCTTTCTTTTTCTATTTTTTCCTGATAACCAGATTTTTTATATTCTAAAATTGGGTCAAATGCAAGTCCTTTTTCAATTCTTGCTTTATAAATGATTGGTCTTACATCTGTGTTTATTAATATATCGTTAAAATATCTATTTGCTCCAATAATATCATCTTCTAATTGTAAGGTATTTAATTTATTTATATCTACCAGGCATGCTTTTGCAAGAGAAATTTGTAATGAGTCAATTGAATGAATCACTGCCTCAATTCTATTTTCTATTCCTGATGCTTGGTCAATTCCATAGAACCAATTTTTATTTTCTTCTTTGTTTGAAACTACTTTTCCTTTAACTAAATAGTAAAAAATTCTTGCCATTTGTGGGTTAGGTTCAACTGCCAGGTCATCATCCGCTGCATATCTTGTATTGAAATGGAAACCGCATCTCATGCCATCCGAAATTAAGGTAGCAACAATCTGTTCAATATTTACTCCATAAGGATGATGTCCCATATCAATTAAAACACCAGAGTGTTTTTTCCTTAATTTTGCAAGGATATACGAAGTTCCCCAATCAGGAATTGTTGTACTATATGCTCCTGGTTCAAAAAGTTTGTACTCTATTAAAATAAATACATCTTCTGAAATTTTATTGTAAATTTCTTCAAAAGATTTTTTCATCAATTTATAATTCTCATCAAGTTCTATTTGGCCAGGATATAATGAGCCATCTGGAAACCATAAAGAAATAATACTATTTCCAAATTTTTTTGCTATATCAGAAGCAAAAATTGTCTGTTTAATATATCTTTCTCTAACTTTTTTTTCTGGATTTGTGAAAGTTCCCTTATGAGAACCAGAAAGAAAATATGTTGGATTTACAATTCCTAATTTCATTTCTTTATCTTTTAAGTAATTTGTAACTTTTTCAACAATATTTATATCAGGTTCTATTCCATCATCAGAAAAGTCCCATAGAACATGTGTCATAACTTTTTTTCCACATCCAGTAATTTTATATACAAAGCAGGCATCATCTATTTTCTCATAAATATTTCTTGCTGCTGCCGGTGGAGTATATTCTCCAAATCTCCCTCCTCCAAAAGGTCCAAATATCCATGACGGAATTTCAACATCAAAATTTTTAACATATTCAATTGCTCTTTCAACTTTTTCTTTTCCAAATACATTTATCAAATGCTCAATACCATTTTCAATCCATTTTTCATTCATAATTTTCCTCACTTTAACTTATAAGAAAAAAATAGAGTAACTGGTAAGCCGGATTCTGTTTTAAGGCAGTCATTCATCTTGGTCAACAATTACTTGTTGACTCAAGCAGTCTACCCGGGCCTTTTAGGGCAAGGAACCGAAGCCCTGCTTGACCTTACTCCAGATGGGGTTTGTCCTGCTCTATCTGTTACCAGATAGACGGTGAGCTCTTACCTCGCCATTTCACCCTTATCCGCTTATAATATTGCGGACGGTATAGTTTCTGTGACACTTTCCAGTCCTTGTGAACTGCTTCTGTTAGGAGCCATCTTCCTTGCTGGAGTCCGGACTTTCCTCCTATCAAAATTGATAGGCGACTGCCCCGTTACTCTATTTTTTAAAATTATACCTTTTTTAACTGGATGGGAAAAGTGAATTGTAAGATAAAATTTCAGAAGCGATTTTGTCTGCTTTTTTATTTTCTTCTCTTGGTATGTATTTAATCTCAAATGTATTAAAATTTTCTATTAATTTATTTGCAATTATATTTAGTTTTTTAATAAATTCATTTTTTACTTTATACTCTCCTTTAATCTGTTTAACAAGTAATAAACTATCACTTTTAATTTCAATATTTTTTGCTTTTAATTTTATACATTCAATTAAACTATATATTAAAGCCATATATTCAGCAATATTGTTGGTTCCTACTCCTATATATTCACCTTTCTCCATAAGTAAGTTTCCATTTTCATATATTACAATTCCAATAGAAGCATTTCCTGGATTTCCACGACTTGCACCATCAATAAAAACAGTAAGTTTCTTCATTAGTAAAGAATTCTACTACAGTTTTCACACTGAACAATTTCTTTTTTTCTTTTTACTTTTTCACTGATATAGGTAGGAACATAAATTGAACAACCAGCGCATCTTTCATCTTCAAGTCTACATATTGCTACACCATCTTTTTTGCTTTTTCGTATTTTTTCATAAAGGTCAAATAACCCTTTTTCAATATTATTTATTTTTTTCTCTCTTTCTTCTTTTTTCATTTCAATTTCTTTTTTTAAGTCATCGACTCTTCTTTCTTCCTCTTTTAGCTCTATTTCAATTTCTTTTTTAAGTTCTTCTATCTGTTTTTTAAATTCTTTTTCTTTCTCTTTTATCTCGTCATCTTTCTCAAAAAGAACCAGTATATCTTCTTCTATATTCTCCTTTTTTTTCTCAAACTCATTAATTTCTTTTTGAACTGCTAAATATTCTTTATTTGTTCTTACTTCACTCAATCTATCTTTTAATTTTTTTATCTCGTCTTCTATTGCCTTTAATTCAAGTTCTTTCTCTTTTCGCTCAATTGCCACTCTTTTAGATTCTTTCTCAATTGATGAAAGAGCAGATACTTTATCATCTAACTGTTTCTGAAAATTTTTCTTCTTTTCAGGGAAAAGAGATATTTCATTTTCTAACAACTTTATTTCACTATCAATTTTCTGTAGTTCAACTAATTTTTCAATTTCATCTATTAACATAATTTATAATTATAAAATAGATTTTTAAAAAATCAAAATAATTATGAAAAAAATTATTTTATTAAATTATTTTCAGAAGAATAACTAACCTCAACGACAGATTTTATTCCACCTCTTGGGTTGAAATCACCAGTTACCTTAATCCATATGGGATTAATTGTTTTAACAATATCTTTCAGAATTCTATTCACAGCGTTTTCATAAAAAATACCTAAATTTCTATATGCTTGAATATATAATTTTAATGATTTTAATTCAATAACATACTTATCTGGCTCATATTCAATTATTATAGTCCCAAAATCTGGTTGGCTGGTTTTTGGACATATAGAAGTGAATTCTGAAATTATTATTTTTATCTTGTATTTTCTAAATTGGTTTTCAAAATACTGAATATCAGGTAATTTCTGGTGAAGTCCTTTTTTAGCATAATCTTTATATTCATCCATTTTAAAATTTTATATCAAAATCATTAAATTCACCGCTATATTTTTCTTCAAATATTTCAATATTAGATATATTTCTACCTAAATAACCGCTTTTTAATTGAGATAAGAAATCTTTTATTGTGCTATCTTCTCCTTCAACTAATATTTCAACATTCCCATCACTTAAATTTTTTACCCAGCCGACAAGTCCTAACTTTTTTGCTATTTTCTGACAATACCATCTAAAACCTACACCTTGAACAAAACCGCCAATTAAAAGGTGATACCTCTTCATTTTTATAGAAGGAGGTCCCCAAAAGGGACCTCCTTCACTATTTACTTATTAGTATTCAGGATAAGGGGGCGGTGTTGGAACTTTTTCTTCTTTCTTCTCTGGTTTTTCTGTTATAAGTGCTTCTGATGTAAGAAGTAATGCAGCCATACTTGCTGCGTTTTCCAAAGCGCTCCTGACAACCTTTGTTGGGTCAATAATTCCTGCTTTCACTATATCTTCAAATTTATCTTTTTCGGCATTGAATCCAAAATTCACATCATCTGATTCTCTGACTTTTTGAACAACTACTGCCCCATCAAGTCCTGAATTTTCAGCAATTTGTCTCAATGGTGATTCAAGTGCTTTTTGAACAATTTTTGCTCCTGTTTTCTCATCAGGGTCATCAAATTTTAGTTTATCTATCTCTGCCTGGCATCTTAATAAAGCAACACCACCACCAGGAACAACGCCTTCTTCAACTGCTGCTCTTGTTGCACTTAATCCATCTTCAACTCTTGCTTTTCTTTCTTTCATATCTGTTTCAGTTGGTGCTCCGACATTTATTACAGCAACACCACCTGCTAATTTCGCAAGTCGCTCCTGTAATTTTTCTTTGTCATAATCAGATGTTGTTTTTTCAATCTCACTTTTAATCTGATTTATTCTTCCTTGTATTTTTGATGAAGAGCCAGCTCCTTCAACAATTGTTGTATTTTCTTTATCTACTATTATTCTTTTTGCTCTTCCAAGCATGTTTAAGTCAACACTTTCTAATTTAATTCCCAATTCTTCTAATATTGGTTGACCGCCTGTAAGAATAGCAATGTCTTCAAGCATTGCTTTTCTTCTATCACCAAAACCTGGTGCTTTTACAGCACAACACTGGAATGTTCCTCTTAATTTGTTAACAACAAGAGTTGCAAGTGCTTCTCCCTCAACTTCTTCTGCAATTATTAAAAGTGGTTTTCCTGCCTGTGCAACTTTTTCAAGAAGTGGAAGAATATCTTTTACTGCTGATATTTTTTTATCATATATTAAAATGTAAACATCTTCAAGAATACATTCCATTCTTTCAGGGTCGGTAATGAAATATGGAGAAAGATATCCTCTATCAAACTGCATTCCTTCAACCACATTTAATTCTGTTTCTGTCCCTTTTGCTTCTTCAACTGTTATAACTCCTTCTTTACCAACTTTATCCATTGCTTCTGCAATAATCTGCCCTATTTCAATATCGTTTGCAGCAGCAATTGTTGCAACCTGTTGAATTTCATGCTTATCTTTCACTGGCTTACTCATTAATTTCAATTTGTCAACAATTGCTTTTACTGCTTTTTCTATTCCTCTTCTTAAATGGACAGGATTTGCACCAGCAGCAACATTTTTAAAACCCTCTTTTGCTATAGCATATCCTAAAACTGATGCAGAAGTTGTTCCATCACCAGTATCATCGTTTGTTTTAGAAGCAACTTCTTTTAAAAGTTGGGCTCCCAAATTTTTATATGGGTCCTCAAGTTCAATTTCTTTTGCAATGGTAACTCCATCATTAATTACTGTTGGAGAACCAAACTTCTTTTCTAATACAACGCATCTTCCTTTTGGTCCAAGAGTTGGTTTTAGTGCCTTTACCATTATCTCCATTCCTTCAAGTATAACCCTTCTTGCTTCTTCACCAAGTAATATTTGTTTTGCCATACTTCACCTCCTTTTATTTGTCTTCAACGACTGCAAGTATATCTTCTTCTCTAAGAATGATATACTCTTTTTCGTCTATTGTTATTTCAGTTCCTGCATATTTTCCATATAAAACTTTATCTCCAACCTTAACTTCCATTGGAATTATTTTACCACTCTCATCAGTTTTCCCTTTTCCAGCAGCAACAACTTTTCCTTCCTGTGGTTTTTCCTTTGCAGTATCAGGTAAAATTATTCCGCTTTTTGTTTTTTCTTCTGCTTCTGATGGTTCAATTACAACCCTATCTCCAAGTGGTCTAATTCTTAATTTAGCCATATTTCACCTCCTTTTTTAAAAGTATAGAGTTATTTTTTTAGATAATAATTATACCTAAGTGTAAATATTTGTCAACATTTTGCAGGAAATGATTTTAAGAAGTATCAAAGGGATAAAGTATTTTATTGTTGGGAATTTTATTTTCAACAAATATTCTGCTGAAACTATGATATAAAGGGAAAGTATTATTGTACAAATATTTTTGTGTTGGATTTTAGCTGGAATATCCATAAGTTTATCAGTAATTTCTGTCAGCCCTAAGTGTTCAAGACCACTACTTACTAAAACTTTTTCTCTAAACCTAAAATCCAGCGATATTAATAACTATGTTTTTCTTATCTGATAAAATCTATGGAAAAATAAGGAATTAAAGCAGTTGCCATTTAAATTTTAAATAGTTATATAGAATAGAACAAAAAATAGGAAAGAATGTTTATGTATATGAAGGAGAAAGTTATTGGGATAAAGAGAAGAAACAAGCGAGACAATCTTTGAGTTTCCTTTCTCTTATTCTATATTCAGGTGTTTGTAAAATTATGAGAGAAAAAGGTATTTTTAAAGATTATACTCTTATAGAACTTCTTTATGAATTAAAAAAATCAAAATAGTAGAGATGGAAAATAGTAAAATATTTTTGACTGAAATTTCTAAAAAACAAAAAGATATTTTGAAAAAATTTGATTTACCTATACCTGAATATAATACATAGTGATAAAAAAACGAGATTTTAGGTTAAAAATATGCAAATTAGAGTCGAATTCCCCATGGATATTGAAGAAAACCTGCTGGTCTTAAATCTTTACCAAATAAGGCGAGTAATATTGAATTTATCGGAAAATATGGACCAAGATGTTTAAATCCTTCAGCATATTTGAATTCTGCTTGAATTCCCCATAGACTACACTGTGCTTTTTTATCCTTTATATAAAGTTTAGTTCCAATATGTTTAAATGCTTTCATAGATTGACATACTATTTCCATTTCATTAGTAATATTTATAAAAAAATCAGGTTTAAAATTCTCTGTTTGCCAACTACTTATTTCATATGCCAATATTTCTTTTAAATTTACTTTAATAGACGTTTTCCCTCCAAGTGAAGAATTGATATTAAAATAAGAAATTGCTTCTAATGATGCTTTTGCTGTTCTAACATGGTCAGGATGATTGTCTTTAGGCCATGGAATTAAAATAATTTCAGGATTTATTTTCTTAATTACTTTTGCAATTTCTTTTATTACATTGAAATCCATATCAAAAAGGTGATTATGTTGAAATTTTAACAAAATCTTATGAGTACCCAAAATTTCTGCTGCCTTATACGCTTCTTGAATTAAAGCTTCTTCAGTTTTTTTATCTTTAACAATTGACCAACTTTTAAGATTGCCTATTGTATTAAGAAAATAAACCTTGTACCCTAATTTTATGAACTTCAAACTTATTCCTGCACAACTTCCACCTTCACAGTCATCTATATGCGCTCCAATAACTAATATATTTCTTTTCATTGTTTTTCCTCCATAAAAATTTTTAATAATTTTTCTTATGTTATTTATAGTATTTCAAAATAAGGAGAAAAATAATATCATTTCCTGCTATTTTGGGAGATTTTTTGATTCTCTATACTTTTTATAATTCCTTCTTTTTCATCATAGTATTTCTGTCCCCCAAATTCAAGAGAAAAATATTCCTGCAAATTGTGATTAGATTTTTTACCTTTTTACTCGTGCTTTACCTGCCCATATATCCCATATTTCTTCTTCATTTAGTGGTTGAGCATAGTCAGTTAAAAGTGTTACAACAAGTGCTCCAGATGCCCATCCAAACTGTATCCATTTTTCTTCTGTCCAGTTCTTGAGAATTCCATATAAAAGTCCACCAACAAAAGCATCACCACCACCAATTCTATCAAGAACAAAAATCTCTCTTGGTTCTACTACATACCAGTTTTTCCCAACTGACATTATTGCACCCCATAAATGTTGATTTGCACTTATTACTTCTCTTAAAGTTGTAGCAAAGACTTCTACCTTAGGAAATAACTTTTTTGTTCTTTCAATCATTTCTTTAAAACTATCTATCTGGTCTTTTATATTTTTCCCTCCAACTTCTGGTCCTTTAATTCCTAAACAAAGTTGAAAGTCCTCTTCATTTCCTACAAGTATATCTGAAATACTTGCAATTTCAGTAAAGGCACTTCTTAACTCTTGTTCTCTATTTTTCCAGAAAGATGCTCTGTAATTTAGGTCAAACGAAATTCTTGTGTTATGTTTTTTTGCGATATTGGCAATTTCTAAACAAAATTTTTTTGTATCAGGAGAAAGTGCTGCAATTAACCCTGACATATGAACAATTTTAACTCCTTCTTGCCCAAAAAGTCCTTCTAAGTCAAAGTCCTCAGGTCTTAAAATTCTCCCTACTTCACCACTTCTATCATTCCATACTTTTGGCCCTCTTGCTCCATATCCAGTATCTCCAATATTAAACTGATGTCTATATCCCCATGGTCCTGCCTGCTCAAATTCATTACCTTCAAAATCCATCCCTCTACTTCTCAAATTTTCTTTTATAAATCTTGCAATTGGGCTTCCTTTAACAAAAGCAGTAAGAACTTTTACAGGTATTCCTAAATAAGAAGAAATACTTGCAACATTTGTTTCAGCACTCGTTGCCTGCATTATATATAAAGAACTTGTATGAACTGGTTGATTATTTAAAGGGGTTATTCTAACTCCAATGCTTGTTGGAACTGCAAGACCATATTTACAATTTTCTTTTAATTTCATTTTCTCCTCCATATTAATCCTTTTTAATTTTGAAATTATAATTTATTTTAACATAAATGGCAAATTAAATAGTTTGACAATAGAAAGAAATAGGATTAAATTATAAGAAAATAAAAAAATGTAAAAATTAAATTATTGGTAAAAATAAAAAATGAATCAATTAGAGATATTTCAAAAGACAATAAACCACGAAAGACACGATGAATTTCTTTTTTATGCTGCTTTTACTCCTTATCTTTTGGAGAAATTATGTAAAAAATATAAAATAGAACAGGAAGAAATAATAGATTTTTTTGGGATGTTCAATCCTGTTTTTGTTCAACCAGAAGAGGGAAGAAAAGAAATTGATTTTTCTGAATATTACAGGGATGTTGAAATACCTGAGGGAAGTTTTATAAATTCGTTAGGTGTTCTTGAAGTTCCAGCAGGATATTACCATTTTACTGGATATATAAGCCCACTAAGAAATGTCAAATCAATTAGTGATATTGAAAATTTTCCATTCCCGCAGGCAGAAAAGTTTAGTCCAGCAAATATGAAAGAAGATGTAGAAAAAGCACATAAAGAAGGAAAAGTTTCTGTTTGCTGGGTTGGGCATATGTATGAGACATCGTGGCAGATAAGGGGCTATCAGGAATTTTTGATGGATATGATAGAAAACCCAGAATGGTGTGAATATATACTTGATAGAATAACAGAAAGGAATATTAAAATTGCAGAATTAGGAGCAAGAGCAGGGGTGGATTATATAAAAACTGGTGATGATGTTGCAAATCAAAAATCGCTTATGTTTTCTAAAGAGATGTGGAGGAAATTTATAAAATCAAGATGGAAAAAGGTATATGAAAAAGCAAGGAGTATAAAACCAGATATTCAAATATGGTATCACAGTGATGGAAATATTGAAGAAATTATTCCTGAACTAATTGATATTGGAGTTACAATTCTAAATCCTGTTCAGCCAGAATGTTTAGATATTTATAAAATTAAAAGAGAGTATGGTAAATATATTGTTTTTGATGGAACCATAGGGACTCAATCAACTATGCCATTTGGAAAAGATGAAGATGTTAAAAGTGTTGTAAGAGAAAGAAAAGAAAAATTGGGATATGATGGTGCTTTAATCATTTCTCCAACGCATATTCTTGAACCAGAAGTCCCAATAGAAAATATTGAGGCATTTATTGAGGAATGTAAAAGAACTGAAAAATGAGCGAAAAATATAAAAAAGCAGGGGTGGATGAGGTAAAAGCAGAAGAATTAATTTCTTATATAAAAAAGAAAACGGAAAAGTTACATAAAAAAAAATACATGATTGGTGATATTGGTTTTTTTTCCGGTTTTTTCAAATTTCCTGAAAATTTTAATCAGCCAGTTATTGTTTCTTCAACAGATGGAGTTGGAACAAAAATTTTAGTTTCTCAAATTATGGATAATTATTCAACTATTGGAATTGACCTTGTTGGAATGAATGTAAATGATGTTAGTGTTTCAGGTGCAAAAGTTCTCTTTCTTCTTGATTACATTGCAGTTGGTGAGTTAAAAGGAAAAAGAGAAAAACAAATTATTGATGGGATAGTTGATGGTTGTAAAATGGCAGATTGTGTATTAGTTGGGGGGGAAATTGCACAAATGAAAGATGTTTATGGGAAAAATGGGTTTGACCTTGCTGCTTTTTGTGTTGGTGTTGTTGAGAAAAATAAAATTGTTGATGGAAGTAAAATAAAAAAAGGAGATGTAATTATCGGTATTTCTTCAAACGGAGTTCATAGCAATGGTTTTTCTCTTTTGAGAAAAGTTTTTAAAAATTCTGACTACAAAAAGCATTACAAAGAAATTGGGAAGAAATTAGGAGACGAACTTTTAAAGCCAACATATATTTATTCACCACTTTTGACAAAACTTGCAGATAACAAGATGATAAAAGGTGTTGCTCATATTACAGGAGGAGGGATAAAGGGAAATTTGGTAAGATTGATAAGAGATAATTTAAAATGTGTTATAAATAAAAACAAATGGGAAGTTCCTCCTATTTTTGATATTATAAAAAAAGAAGGAAAAATTTCTGAAAGTGAGATGTTTGATGTTTTCAATATGGGAATTGGACTTATATTAGTTGTTTCACCTGACAATGTTGATAATGCTTTAAATATAATTAAAAAATATAAATTTTCCTCTTTTGTTATTGGAGAAGTTAAGGAAGGTGAAAGAGAAGTAGTTTTACTTTGATTTAATTTCTAAAAAAATAAATTATTTTTTCCAGATTGAAAAAAGGAGAAGAAAAGAGGATGGAAAAAAAATTAAGAATTTTGGTAATAATGGCACATCCAGATGATTCTGACATTAATTGTGGTGGACTGGCTTTGAAATATACACAAAAAGGTCATATTGTAAAATTTGTGTCAACAACAAATGGTGGAACAGGACATTATAAAATTGGTGGAATAGAACTAATAAGAAGAAGATATGAAGAAGCACAGAATTCTGCAAAAGTTGCAAAATTATATGAATATCAAATTCTTGACTGGCACACTGGTGAACTTGAACCAATAGTTGAAAAAAGAAAGGTAATAATTAAAATTATCAGAGATTTTATTCCTGATTTAATAATTACTCATAGACCTTATGATTATCATCCAGACCATAGATATACTTCACAATTAGTTCAGGATGCTTCTTATATATTAACAGTTCCAAATATGTTGCCACTGACTGAATATTTAAAGGAACAGCCAGTAATTTGTTATTCATATGATGGTTTTAAAAAACCCCTTTTATTTCAGGCAGATATTGTTATTGGAATAGATGATGTTATTGATAAAAAATTGGAAATGCTCCATTGTCATACTTCTCAAATGTATGAGTGGCTTCCATTTAATGAAGGGAAATTAGATGAAATTCCCAAAAATGAAAAAGATAGAAAAAAATATCTTTTTAATACAAGATTTTCTCTTTACAAAGAAATTGCAAATAAATATAGAGAGAAACTTGTTGAGTTATATGGAGAAAAAGGGAAAGTAATAAAATATGCTGAGGCATTTGAAATATCTGAATATGGAAAACAAATAGAAAAAGAAGAAATTTTTAAGTTATTTCCATTTTTTTAACCTATCAATGTGCTAATTGGTACGAGATAAAATGAAAGTTCTTATGATAAACCCACCAATTTATGATTTTTCTGCTTATGATTTGTGGATGAAACCCATTGGCTTTTTAAAAATTGCTGATTTGCTTGTTAAAAATGGTATTGATGTTTTTTATTTTGATTTTCTTGATAGAAATAACAATTTTTATAAAGAGAAAGGAATTGCGGATAGAAAATATGGGACTGGAAAATTTTATTCAATTAAAATTGAAAAGCCAGAAATTTATAAACACATCCCAAGAGAATATAAAAGATTTGGTCTACCGGATTACTTATTTTTTGATTTTATAAAAACAATAAAAAAAATTGACTTTATTTTTATAACAACAGGTATGACATATTGGTATTTAGGGGTAAAAGAGATTGTAGAGTTTTGTAAAAATTATTTTCCATCTGTTCCTATTATTATTGGTGGGATATATGCAACTTTTTGTTTCAATCATGCAAAGGAAAAATTAAATGTTGATATGGTTTTTAAAGGGAAAAGTATTGAGGATTTTATAGACCAGGTCAACAATAAATTTTCAAAAAAAATTAAACTTTTTGACAATATTTATCCTTTCTGGGATTTTTATGAGAAGTTGAAATATGTCTGTATCAAAACATCTTATGGTTGTCCTTTTTCTTGCTGGTATTGTGGTATTAAGCAACTTGAACCTTCTTTTTATCAGAGAGACCATTTTGATGTTTTTTTTGAGTTGAAAAAAAATTATGAGAAATTTCATTTTAAAGATGTTGCTTTTTATGATGATGCACTTTTTTTTAATTTTGAAACCCATCTTTTGAAGTTTCTGGAACTGGTAAAAAAGGAAAAAATAAATGTAAGTTTTCATACTCCAAATGGTATCCATCCAAAATTCATAACAAAAGATGTGGCAGTGATTTTAAAAGAATCAAATTTTAAAACAATTCGCCTTTCTCTTGAAACAATAAGTGTTGAAAGGGAAAAAGAGTCAAGCTTTAAAGTATCTTTTTCTGATTTTGAGAAAGCAATTGAAAATCTGGTAATAGGGGGATATTCAAAAGAAGAAATTGGTGTTTATATTCTTGCAGGTCTGCCCTTTCAGAAATATGAAGAGGTTATTAAGACAATAAAATTATTAAAAAAATATCCCTGTAAAATAAATATAGCAGAGTACTCACCAATACCAGGAACAATTGATTTTGAGATAAGTAAAAATTTATATCCCTGTTTACCTATTGATGAGCCATTATTTCAAAATAATTCTATTTTTCCTTTATGGCTGTCTGAGAATAAATGGGAAAAAATAGAAAAACTTAAAGAATTTGCCCATTCGGAATAAAGATAATTTTCATAAAGATTGTCAAATATATAAAAATATGGTAATTTTTAAATAGATACTTCAGTGAAGCCCGTTATGTTAAGTTAGGACAAGGACACAAAAGAAAATCCATCCTAACCTTCCTTTTTCAAAGGAAGGAGACAAACGTTTCCCCTTTGTAAAACCGACTGAAGTTGCTTACCTTGTGCCTCAGAGTTGGTGCGTTATCGTCTCCCAGATAGCACAACTGGGGCAAGGGGAATTTAATTTTCTAAAAAAGAAAGGAGATGATATGATACTAAAAGGATATGTTCATAAATTTGGTGATGATATAAATACTGATTACATTATTTCAGGAAAATATAAGTTTAAAACACTTGATATGAACGAACTTGCAACACATCTTATGGAAGATATAATTCCTGATTTCTATAAAAAAATTAAAAAAGGCGATTTTATTGTTGCAGGAAATAATTTTGGGTGTGGTTCAAGTAGAGAACAAGCACCTCTTGTAATAAAACATTCAGGTATATCAGGTGTGATTGCAAAAAGTTTTGCAAGAATATTTTTTAGAAATAGCATAAATGTTGGTCTTGTTTTAATACAGGCAGATACTGATAAAATAGATGATGGAGATGAAATTGAAGTAGATGTAGAAAAAGGTATTGTTAGAGATATTACAAAAGGAATAGAAATAAAAAGTTCTTCGTTGCCATCATTTATGATTGATATTTTAAATGAAGGTGGTGTTGTTAATTACATAAAAAAATATGGTAGTTTTAAAATAGAGGAGTAATATGGGAAAAAAAATTACATTAATTCCAGGAGATGGAATAGGACCAGAAATTACAGAGGTTGTCAAAAATTGTATTGATGCCACAGGAGTTGATATTGAATGGGATATAAAAGAAGTTGGATTGGAAGCACTTGAAAAATATGGAACTCCTATTCCAGATGAAACATTAATGTCTATAAAAGAAAATAAAGTATGCCTGAAGGGTCCTATAACAACACCTGTTGGGTATGGATATAGAAGTATAAATGTTTTTATAAGACAATATTTCAACTTATATGTTTGTTTAAGACCATTTAAAATTTATGAAGGTGCAAAAACAAAATTTCAAAATGTTGACCTTGTAATTGTTAGAGAAAATATGGAAGACCTTTATGCAGGAATTGAGTTTGAAAAAGGGAAAGAAAATACACTTGAATTGATTGAATTTATTGAGAAAAAAACAGGAAGTAAAATAGAAAATGATTCTGGAATAAGCATAAAACCAATCTCAGTTAAAAATTCAGAGAGAATTGTCAGATTTGCTTTTGAATATGCAAGAAAAAATAGAAGAAAAAAAGTAACTGCTGTTCATAAAGCAAATATAATGAAATTTACTGATGGACTTTTTCTTGATGTTGCAAGGAAAGTTGCAGATGAATATAAAGATATTGAATTTGAAGATAAAATTGTTGATAATATGGCAATGCAACTTGTTCAAAAACCAGAAATTTATGATGTTCTTGTTTGTCCCAATCTTTATGGGGATATTCTTTCTGACCTTTGTGCAGGGCTTGTTGGTGGATTAGGACTTTCTGCGGGTGCAAATTTGGGAGAAGATATAGCAGTTTTTGAGCCAACGCATGGGTCTGCTCCAAAATATAAAGGACAAAACAAAGTAAATCCTTCTGCTATGATATTAGCAGGTATTTTGATGCTTGATTATATTGGTTATTCTGATGAAAGTAAAAAACTTGAAAATGCACTTGCAAGTGTAATAAAAGAAGGTATTTATGTTACATATGATTTTAAAGAAAAAGATGATAACTCTTCCGTTGGGACAAAAGAAATGGGTGATGCAATTATAAGGAAATTAAAAGGAGGTTAAAATGGTTACAGTCGTTGTTGGAACACAATGGGGAGATGAAGGGAAAGGGAAAGTTATTGATTACCTTGCAAAAGATATGGATATTGTTGCAAGATATCAGGGAGGAGCAAATGCAGGTCATACGGTAATTATAAATGGTAAAAAATTTATTTTTCATCTTGTTCCATCTGGTATTCTTTATCCCGAGAAAATTTGTTTAATTGGTAATGGGACAGTTATTGACCCTGTTTCTTTATTTGAGGAAATAGCATTTCTTGAAAAAAATGGGATAAAAGTAGATGACCGTCTTTTTATTTATGAAAATGCTCATATTACAATGCCATACCATAAAATTCTTGACCAGATAGAAGATAAATTTAGAGGAAAAGGAGAATTAGGAACAACTGGAAGAGGGATAGGGACAACTTATGCAGATAAATATGGTAGAATAGGAATAAGAGTTGTTGACTTACTTGATGATGATGTTTTTTATGAGAAACTTAAAATTGCTCTTGAATTAAAGAACTATCTCTTAAAAGAATATTATAAAGAAAAAATACTTAATGCAGATAAAATTTATAATGATTATAAAGAAATAAGAGAGAAAATAAAAAAATACATAATAAATGGAACAATTTTTATAAATGATATGCTCTCCAAGGGAAAAAATATTCTTGCCGAAGGAGCACAGGGAACATTTCTTGATATTGATTTTGGTACATATCCTTATGTTACTGCTTCAAATCCAATATCTGGGGGGAGTTGTACAGGTCTTGGAATTTCCCCAACAAAAATAGATAAAGTGATAGGAATTGTTAAAGCATATACAACAAGAGTTGGAAAAGGTCCATTTCCTACCGAGATGAAAGGGCTTCTTGAAGATACATTGAGAAGGTCAGGGAATGAATATGGTGCAACAACAGGAAGGCCAAGAAGATGTGGTTGGTTTGATTCAGTAATTGTAAGGTTTGCTTCTATTGTAAATGGACTTGATGAAATTTTTATAACAAAATTGGATGTTTTATCAGGTATTGAAAAATTGAAAATAGGAGTTGCATATAAATATGATGGTAAAATTTATAATGAATATCCAATGAATATGAAAGTATTTTCAAATTGTGAGGTTATTTATGAAGAAATGGATGGATGGAGTGAAAGTATATCTGACATAAAAGAATATAGTAAATTACCAACAAATGCAAAGAAATATATTGAAAGAATACAGGAACTTATTGAAGTAAAGATATCTGCAATTTCTGTTGGTTCTGAGAGGGAGCAGATAATTAAAATATAAGTTATTTTTTATTAAAATTTGGTATTATTGAAAAATAAAAGGTTTTGGTGCTCTATAAGAACCGTACCCGTACCTAATTAATGCTTGATAGGAAACAAAGAAGCAAGTATAATAAAAATAGAGATGAAAAAATGAGAGTAGATGTTCTTTTCTTCAAAAAGTAATTGCTCCTAAACTTGAAAAATTGGAAGAAGATGTAAGTGGATTAAGAATGGAAATAAAGGGAAAAATCAAGGCATTAAGAGAGAAGGTGATGAGAAGGAAGGAACTTG
>Ga0208825_1000732_pt1 | contig 28819 bp, 27 predicted proteins | sample AD_UKC113_MetaG_FD_184450 | JGI IMG/M metagenome (GOLD analysis project Ga0208825, IMG submission 184450) | Active sludge microbial communities of municipal wastewater-treating anaerobic digesters from Hong Kong - AD_UKC113_MetaG (SPAdes)... | ecosystem: Engineered > Bioreactor > Anaerobic >...
CTACTTTACTAAAGAAATCTCTGTAAGCATCCGATAAATCACACATTTTGGCAATTAAGCGTCCCCACATTCTCGCAATTAGGATTCCTCATTTTGTAATTCCGGAGTAAAGTATACCACTATTCTGGCCCATCCAGGGCCACTTTGTATAAAGTTAGGTTAAATTCGTGCGATTTTGGTTAAAGTTGTGTCAATTCGTTCCGGTTTGACTCAAATTCGTGTAATTAGAGCGCTAATTGTGCAAAGTATTCACGATTCGATACAAGTTTGACTACTTCTTCCACAAATGAGGTAATAGCTCTTCCAGATTTCTGCCCTCTTTTGTGTAGGAGTATATCTTTGAAAGAACATCCTCGAGCCATTCAGATGGGTTTACTCCAGCGGCCTTGCAGGATCCAAGGAGGGAGTAGATCATAGCTGCCCTAATTGCTGCATCTGCATTACCGCAGAAGAGGTAGTTTTTTCTCCCTATTGCCAGCGGGCGGATGGCATTCTCAACAAGGTTGTTGTCTATCCTGTACCGTCCATCAAGGTGATACCTTGACAACTTGGGAAAGATGCTATATGTGTATGATATAGCCTTTGCCATTCTGCTTTGGGGCAAATGGGCCTTGTAGTTTTCGTAAAGCCACTTTTCAAAGGTCACAAGTATTGGATAGGCTTTTTCTCTTCTCAACTCTCCTCTCTGCCCAGGCGTTGCTCCCATCTCATCGGCCTCCCTCTCTACTGCATAAAGTGATTGTATCTGAAGAAGTGCCTCTGTCGCCAACTTCCTGTTCTCTGCCAGCGCCTCGTCAAACTTGCGCCTTGCATGAGCCCAGCATCCAAGCATCAGCTTACCGTCAAGTGACTCAAAGCGGTTGTAAACCTGATAGCCGTCACTCTGTATGGCTCCCTTGAAGCCATGAAGAAGGACCATGGCAGTTTTCTCGGAACGCGATCCCCTGTCATAATGAAAGAAGACCTCTCCATTGTCAGGATTACGCACAACCCACAGGTAACCCTTTACAGCCCTCCGTTTCTCGTTATCTATCACCGGGAGAGTACTCTCGTCAACCTGGATATAATCGGTAGACAATACCCGTCGTCTGAGATGGCCGTAGAGCGGACTGAGCAACTCGCAGCTCTGGGAGAACCAGTCTCCCACAGTGGAAGAGCTTATCCTGACCCCAAGATCCCCAAAACGGGCTATCTGCCGGTGAAAAGGAATGTGATAAAGATACTTCTGAATGATTATCTCACTCAAAAGCGAGGTATCTGCCATACATTTGTGGATGGGACTGTCAGGAAGTGGTGCTATTACTATTGCCGGTCTGCTTTCTTGCTGTCCGTCAAGCTCCGCTGACTGACTTTTGAGTGCATATTTCTTGCGGATAGTCCTCTTTACATAGAACTCTGCCGGTTTATAGGCCAGCCTGTTAGTCTCTTCGGAGCCGATGCAAACATAATCTTCAGAATTTATACCTTCCGGCTCTATTACTGTCTCTTCAACCCGCAGGTTCTCAAAAGATACATCCTTGCGAGGTTTGCGTGGCTTGCTTGCTGTTATTGTTCTGGTTATTAGCTCCTGCTCCTGCTTTGCTGCACTCTCCAGCTCCTCTCTCTCTTTGTCGCTGAGCTGCTCTCCAAAGATATCCAGTTGACGGGCATCAGGATCTGAGTTGATAAAACGTTCGCTCATCTTGCCGAATAACTTCTTTCTCAGCCAGGTGAGTTCGTATTCCAACTTGGAGATGTTTGACTCCAACTTGGAGATGTTTGACTCCAGCTTGGAGATGTTTGACTCAAGACCGGTGACATTTGATTCAAGTTTGGTGATGTTGGATTCAAGAGTGGACACAACCTCTTCTTTTGCAGCCAGCTGACGACGGAGAGACTCTATCTCTGCTGCCATCTTTTCTATCTCCTGCTGGGTGTATCCGGTTGTCATAAAACACTGTAATTATCTGATACAAAGATAGTAACAATGTTTCAGATAACCAAATATTAACCAATGTTTTATGCTAAAAATTTACTCTTTTTAGTCGTCTTAATCTTGTTGTCGGATCATCCATAACACCCTCAACCATCATAACCAGGTCAAGCCAGTTCATCATGACTGAACCCTGCGCCTGATCTCTTGAGGGGAGGCGAAAGCGACCCTCTTCAAGTAGTTTGGAATAGATAACAAGACCACCGGGTTCCATATGAAGTAGTTTGATTCTATTACGGGCTTTGTTAACGAAGATAAAGACATCTCCATTGCGTACATTGAGTCCCATATTGTTTGTCACAAGACCGCTAAGGGTGTGGTAACTTTTGCGCATATCCGTAGGTTCACTGTAGAGAAGGTAACGCATGCTGTCATTAAGACTAAACATTGCGGCGGCTTGAGGTTGAAGAGATGATGGTACTAACCATTAATGAATCCATGATACCGCGGATACGGAACTCTACTCCGGAAGGAGTGCGAAGTTCAATCTCAATCTCTCCCCCGCCAATTAATGGTTGTTTTGAACTCTTGCCCCGCTTTGAAGGCTTGATTAACCCTCCGGCATGAAGATCAATTGGTAAAAACTGACCTTCAGAGACAACTGCAGACTCTTTTAGCTCTCTTGAGCGGCGTTTCCAGTAGTAATACTTGTGGTAGCTTACTCCTCTGCTTTGTAGAAAAGACCGGATGTCAGTAGACGATGATAAAAAATCATGTTCCAGTTGTTCGTATTCCTCTAGTGTCATGGCTTTAAATTTTAAAACAAAATTAAAGAGACAAAACAACGACTACAATATGGGTTTTATCGGATGCTTACGTTGGTTCGTCAATATCTGCAAATGTTGCCCGTTCGTCAATAACATCATCCCAAGTAAAACCTGCCCGTTTGAGCAAAAAATCGTTGAGAGCTGCGCCAGTTAGTTCCTGCATTACGCTACCACTCCGGTAATAATACCTTCATCTCAGGGAAATAGGTACTGAATAGGGCTGCACGACAATTTCAATATAATCTTTGTCACCCTCGTGCAACAGATTAACTTCGGCAGTAATTCCCATATTGTTTTTGATTTTGTTAGGAATTTCTTCCATAAGCGTTTTTTGGTTTTCCACGCCGACAACAGTAGCGGCATCGTTCATGCCAATATAGATTTTACCACCTTACGCATTGGCAAAGCCGCATATCCATTTCAAGTAATCATTGTGCCAACTGCTTTTGTATTCTATGTTTTGAGATTCGGGCATAATATCTTGACTTATTTTATAATTCTTCTATTTCAGTATCTTCTTTATTAGACGATGGAACTAACAAATCCAAAATCATATCCAAAAATCCGGTATTTTTGTAAAAATAATTCGGATTATCCTTCATTTTTTCCTCGATAGCGTGGAACCCATAATTGGCATACTGTTCCATTGTGTCTTTCAACATATCAACGGCTTGATTGTCGGTTATATCTCCTTTTTCAAGTGCGATTAAGTCCAAGTCTGTTTTTGCGATTAACGCAGTAAAAATATACTCTCGCAAACGCGGGTATGCTTTCCTGATTTTTTTGGAATCTAAATTACCCCAAAACTGAATAGGCTGCCCAAGTACTTTGTAATCGCCGTTTAGTTCTCGCTTCTTGTTTGCATAAAGACCAACAAAGAAAGCGTAAATATAGAGTTCATAACCGGCACCAAGTATCTTTCCTTTGCTTGACATAGCATCGGACGAACCAACTCCATAATCCGTAAACAAACGCAATAGCGTTTCTTCAAAATGGGTTTCGAACTTGGGGTTGCGTTTTGCCCATATATCATATAGATTTTCTGTTGTCATATTCTTTATTTAATTAGAGTTAGAACTGTTTGAACTGTTGATAAATCCAAATTATCAAAAGGTTTTTTCTTTTCCATACGATAAATTGTACAATGTAAGGAATCAATTTTTGTGGAATCTAACGAGCCATTGTCGGTTAAAAAACTTTTTGAGAAAATGATACACTGCTTTTTAATGTCGGAAATAACATTGAAAAATTCGCTTTCTTTCTGTGGAGCAAAGGAACTTGTCGGTGCATCAAAGATAAGCGGATAATCATTTTCACGTTTTATTGTAGTAAGTTCTGAAACGGCAAACAAGACAGACATATACATTGTAGTTTTCAATGCTTGATTGGGACTTGTTACAAATGTGTCGTTTTTATCCTGTAACACAATTCTTGCTGAACCGTCGGGTGTCTTGATAATACGAATTATGCCGTAAAATCCATCTATATTTAATTTTTCGAGATACTTATTGGCTTTATCTTCTAACAAAAAAAGAAAATCACGAGTATTTTTTTCTTTTGCGAACTTAAACGCATTTTGAATTTTACTGAAAACGGTATACACTTTACTGTATGTGCTTGCTATCGAATATTTTGCTAAATTGTCGTATTCTTTTTGAACGGCTTCCAAATCTTGTTCTATTTTTTTTCCTTCCTTTTCGAGAATGATAATTTGTTTTTCGGCTTCGTTTATGTAATCAAACCAATTTCTTATGTTTTCATAAGCATTTTGCAGTTGTTCTTCTGTGAAAGTATCATTCTGAGCCAACAATTTCTTTTTATTTTCTTCTTCTATATCAATACTTTCTTGTATCTTTTTAACCTCTGCCTTTCTTGCTTCGTTGAACTCAATGACCTCTCTAATTTTGGCAAACAGATTGTTTAGCTCATCTTGATTGTATCCCAGACTGATACTTTTTTGTTCTAGTTCTTTTGCATAATTATTAGGGAAAAGTGGCACTTCTTCTTTTTGTGCTTTGGACTGTTGGCTTTTAAGCAGTTCGTTGAGTTTATCAACCATAAAATTGTAGGCATCAGTACCTTGTTTTGCCTCACGCCCACAAACTTTACAAACTTCATCTTCAATCATTTCTTTCATTGTATTTTCATCAGGAATATAGATTGAAAGAGGAATGAAACCGTCTTTTATGCTTTTGCCAATTTCTTGATAAGCTTCCTGTTTCCCTTTTTGCTTTTTATCCTCGTCTTCCAACCGCCGTTTTTCCTTGCTAAAAGCATTGACTTTTTCTTGATATTCTTTAAAAATACTGGAGAAGCCACACAAAATCCACATTTCGTCAAGAAGTTTAATAGTATAATCTTCGTTGATATAACTTTCAATTTTGATTTTTTTGTCATTTAATGATTTGAGCCGCTCGTTTATGCCTTTTAGCAGAGAACTTGCCTCTTTGCTACTCTCAATTTCATTTAATTTAGTAGCATAATTATTGGCGTTTTCTCTATTTGTTTTCAAGCGTTGTCGTATATTGCTTAATTGTGCCCGTAACAAATCTAATTTTGAACTCAACTCTTTTTCTTGTTGTGAGTTTTGTTTGTCTGATTTCATTGCCTTTTCATACGCTTTGCGGGATTGGTTTACGGCAAAATCAGTAAAACCAAAATTATCATCATCGCCTGTATAATATGGGTCAAATTGCTTTATATTTGAGAAAGTTTCAATCAAATAATTCAGAGCATCGGGATTGTTGAAGACATTGAGGTTTTCTTCGCCTTTGAATAGGCAATACTTACGAATTGCTGCCTCAAAACAACGGTCTAATAACTCTCCGCCATGTATTTGAACTCGTTCTGTGCCGTTTTTATACCACCCTTTGAACTGAAAATCTTCTGTTCGGATTTCGTTACCTGACTGTTTTTTGAAAGAAAATGATTTTTCAACGATTTTTTCGCCGTCGTGTTCAAAAGTCATCGAAACACGCAAAATATCGCTTTCAAATTCAGGCAATTCAGCAATTTTCTTTTCGGAAACAAGGCGATAATCCTTGTTTTGTTTTGTTGTGTCAAATAACCATTCCAACGCTTCAAAAAAAGTTGTTTTGCCATCACCGTTATCGCCGACAAAAAGCACTAAGCCATCATTGAACTTAACGGTATGTTTGCCGTAGTAACACCTGAAATTTTCTATTGTAATTTCTTTTATATTCATAGCATATTACGGATTAGATAGTTAAATACTTCGTTATAGACTTCTTTTTGAACCCCTTTTTCAGAGTTTCCACCAACACCACTAATGATTTTTGCAACTGCCACAATAACAGGATTATCGGCTCGCAAAGCATCTTCAATAGTGGGAAAATCTTGGGCGTTGTATTCGTAAAACGAACTTAAATTGTTGTCCGAAAGTACTAACTGCAACATTTTATCTTCGTTACTCATTGCTATATAAATTTAGATTATAAAAATTCATTGTATCTAATAGCACATCAAGCGTATGCGAACTGTTTTCGGACAACAAAGCAAAATTATTCACTCGTTCCAGTTCCTTTTTCAGGATACTCCGTTCCATAGTGTAACTGTCGCTGTTTGGATTCACTTCGGGAATTACAACCAAATCGTGAATGTAAGCAAATTGCTTGTCAGGGTGTTGCCGTAAAATTCTACCGCGCCTCTGAACAAATTGTCTAGGATTACCTGTGCTTGCACAAAATATCGCAAGTTCGGCTCTCGGCACATCAACGCCTTCATCAAGACATTTCATTGAAGTAAGTACATCTATTTCGCCTTTGGCAAACTGTTCCAAAATCTTGTCCCGTTCGGCAATGCCCGAAACAAATTGCCTCACAGTTGTTCGATTGTCAATATCTCTAACTGCTTTTGTAAAAACATCAATCAAATGAATGGCATCGTTATCTGTTTCCGTTTCATCATTTTTGCTGTAAAAATCGCTTTCAAAATAATCATTCGTGTCGTTTCCTTCAGGAACATACACAAGCGTATATTTTAAATTGTGCTTTCGGTTATAATACTCTTGCAAAATATCATTGAAAACCGAAACTTTATTAAATGCCTTATGAATTATGCGTTTGCGGGCTAATAACAAAGCAGTTAAAATCGGGTCGTTTTTGAAACTGTCTGAATTACTATTGTAGTATTTTGAGATTTTTTCGGACAGTTTCATATACTCTTGCATTTCGGAATCTGTTAAAGAAACCAAGTGCGGATAGTAGTAATAACGACACAAAACACCTTTATTTATTGCCTCTTGCATGGAGTATTCATAAGTGTAACCGTTTCCACTGTTGAAAAATGAGAAAAGTTTGAAGTTGCTTTCTTCGTCATATTGCCGTTCAGGGGTTGCCGACAATCCAATACGGCGTTTGTAATTTACTTTCGGTAAGATTTTAAGCATTGTAGCCGACCCCATATTGTGGCACTCATCTGCAATGAGCAATGTTTTAGCAGACAATTGATTTAATTCAGCAAAAATATTCTGCCTTGAAAATGAGGCATAAGTAGCAATAACAATATACGATATCTGCTCTGTTGGGCGAAGTCGTTCTTGTAATAATATTCCTGCAATGTCGTTTTTCCAACTCGCACTTTTTGAACATACTTTTATTATATTAGCAAAATTGAATTTACGGCATTCGCTTTCCCATTGATTTACAAGGGTAATTGTTGGCACAAGAATAAGTGCCTTATAATAACCGACTTTCTTGTAAATTTCAAGCAGACAATTCAGAGAAGTTATTGTTTTTCCTGTTCCAGTTGCCATTGCAAACAAGCCTTGCTGTTTGTTGTTTTTCCAATTCTCAAAGGCAGTTTGTTGATAATCTCTTGCTCCAGACGGATACGGAAATTTTGGTTTTGTATCTTCCTCTTTTATTCTTTCGATTGTTTTTTCGACCTGCTTTTTGGCTTTATCCATTGCCTTTTTTATAGAGGGTCGAACAACTTTATTTTCGCTGAAAAATAACTGTTCTTCCTGTTCGAGCAGTTCATCAATGCTTTTATAGCCAAAGGTTTTTTCAATATTCGTAATTATTTCTAACGGCTCAACATAATTCACAGCATCATCTTTGCCCGAAAATGTTCTTTCAAATTCTTCAATAGAATATTTTACCCTATTTTTGTCGGTTTCACTATCCCAATCGCAGGAAACAAAAATGCTTTCTTTGTTCCCAATCAAAGAGGTTTGAGTAAAATTACAAGAGCCGTTAAAACCTACAAAATTTTGTCCGTCTGAAAAAACGCCCTCTTTTGTATGTGCAATGCCTTGTTCGTTTTTTATTGCAATAATCTTTACATCAATGCGTTTGTTAGCAATCAACCACGAAAGACACTCAAAGAAATGTTTGTCTTTCTCTGAAAGAGTATTGCGCAATTTTTCAATATTGGTTAAATCAAACGGAACGGTTGAATTGTCTTTATTGCTCGCAATAATGGTGTCTTTGTCCTGTTCCGAAAGAATATTATTGATAATAAGCCGCATCGTTCCGCCATTGAAAAGAAACAGTGCAAAACCGTTCGACAATGTACGAATAGCTGAAGAACTGAAGAAGCCAAGCATTAAATCAAAGCGAGTGCTGTTGCACAGGCAATCCGAAAAGAAACCGAGCGGCTCCCATTCAGTTTTTGATTTATATTGCCTGTGAGGCGACCATTGTACATCGGACTTTAACATAAGAGTTTATTGTAATTGATAGAGATTAATTATTTGTTCTGCATTTTCTTTTTCTATGTTGAAAATTGTTGCATATTTTGATTCCATTTCGTCTTTTTCTTTTAGAGAAAGTAAATTTGGATTAAAAAAATGGATTAACATATACTTAACAAGTGATTGATTTTTCATTATCATTTTATTTGTCAATGGATTCCATAGTATCTTATTCCAAGGTGCTTGAGATACAATTCTATTCATATTTGTATATTTCTGTAAAATATCATCAAAAGACAAAGTTTCATTTGTAGTTTTAATTTTTGCAATAGCCTCAACAAAAGGCAATAATCCAATTGGACGAAAAAATAAATTTCCGCCTGTATTTGGAGACCTTAATTCATCGGCTGCATTGTCAGCTTGATTTTGTGTGAATGTTTCAATTTCATCAAAATTACTACGCATTAAATTCCAAAAATCAGTAAGGTATGTTGTGAAATTTGTTATAACTTTTTCTGTTGGTCTGTATTTTAGGTAATCTTTAATTTGTTTTGCTGTATATTTTTTTCTGTTGGTTTCTGACAGAAATACATTCAATAAAGAAATATGGCAATCGTATAATGTCATAAGTGAAGTAAAAGCCGCTTTATCAGTTTTTGGAATTGATTTGGAATTACTTGCTTTAATTTTGTTTCCCATAAACAGAGGATAGGATTCTAATAATTCTCTTGTTACAATAGCAACAATATCGTCTTCGTCTAATGCTATTATATCTCCTAATCTTACAGGTTTTACATATCTGTTTAATGTAGAAAAAATCCGTCTTGAGCGTTGCCTTCCTTCGGGGGTGTTGCTATGTCCAATAAGCATTACACTTATGGTTTCATTCTCTATTTCTGAATTTCGTTGCAATGCGGCTTTTATTCCTTCAACTCGGTGTTGTCCATCAACAGGAAATATTTTTTCTGTTCCAGATAATTCTAAAAGCCCGATATTGTAGTAAGTTTCTTGATTTATTTCATATCTGACTTCTGTCCATTGTGGGTCACCGTCATAAACAGCCAAAACCAAACTATCAAAGAAATGGTCTTCTCTGTTCAAAATGTATTCTTCAATCTGTTTGTAATTTTGAGTTAAAGAACGCTGAATTTCCTCTTTCAAAGAATTTGAAGTATGTAATTCAGAATCAACACGCTTTACTAACTCATTAACCTGTTTGAAAGTCAGATTTGTTATGTAGTACACCGTATTACCGATTTTGCCTCTTATTGCTGGAATTTTTATTGCCATAATTTTAAATATTAAATGCGGATACTGTTTGTTGAATTTCTATTTTATCAGGAATTATTTCATTATATGGAGGCAATATGGCCCTTATTAGAAAACTTTCGTTTTGGTCAATTTTAGCATTATCAGTATCGGAAAAATAGCGATAATATAAATGATTCTTCCAATGCTTTAGCATCTTTTGAATCATTTGGCGTTTCCCTTTTTGATAATCTTCTGTAAAATATTCTTTTGCTCTTTTTCTGATATTTTGGCTATCTGTATATTTACATCTGCCGATATAGACTATATAATTTTCGACAAAAGGCAAGCATATTCCTTTTATATAAAACATATAAATTCCGCCTGTATTAGTTGGCAGATTGCAAATCTCGTCTGAAATATTATCTTCGTCAGTTTTAAAATATTTGAGTTCAGACGACCAATTGTCAACATTCATAATCGGATTGTTTGAATCTGTAATATTTTCAGTCCACCGTTTTGGATTATGATAATATTCTATTCTAAAAGGAGTATCATAGTCTTCTATAAATGCTTTATAATTCATATTTTCAATTTTATATAAAACAATTAGCACATAAAACATCGCTATCGTCTGCGAAAATATCAATCAACAAAGAATTACTGTTTTTCTTTGCTTTTTGTTCCTGTCGTTTGATAGCATCTAATTTGATTTGGCGAATGCGTTCCGGCTTAATCAAGTCAGCCAGACTTTCACCTTGATTCCACGTATAGCCGTCTTTCTCAAATTCCATTGATTTTTGGAATAGATCGGGGTGCTGCTCGTAAAGCCAAATCCATTCTATTTTCTGTTGAAAAAAACAAAAATAACAACCTGAACGGCTGCGACTATATGTTCCTTTCTTTCCATCAACTTCAAATTCTATTTCTTTGTAATATGCAGGAACTCCAACGCCACTGTCTTCCAAAATTTGATAAATCTCATTTATCCCTAAAACATCTTCGTTATCAAGCAAAGGAAAATCTTCTAATTTACCAACAGGATAATCGGTAGTTTTTAGAAACTCAAAAACAGCACGATTGAAAATCTTTACGTCTAAATCCAACAACGCATTTAGTTTTTTGCTGTAATAAAATTGCTTTGTAAGCGGTTTCTCAACGATTTCCAATGTCTTTGTAAGCAATTCTACGGGACAAATATTCTTGTATATTTCACCTAATTTCTGAATGTTATCATTATGCAAGACTTTATTAATGACTTCCATACTCCAAATGTTTTTTCGGAATGGAAAAATTGCCTGAATGTTGGGCTTTGTGGAAACATAGCCCTCTCGTTCTTCATCTCCACGAATGCCAACATAAGAAATAGCAGGCTCATCTCCGACAAATTTTTCAAATTCAGCCAATTTCATTTTTTGTGTACACCATCTCGCTTGCGGTGAGGGCAAATAGCCGCCGCTTGATTTTAAAAAATGGTGAAATGGTGTCGGCTCAGGGCTTCCCTGTGCTGCTTTTAATTTTGTAATATGTCCTAAAACAGATTCCAAACGGTTTATTAGCAGTTCCGTTTCTTCCAATTCACAACCTGTATCCGTATTGTAATATTCAATAGGCAAATCAGGGTATTTCTTTCTCAGATAAATAGCCAATGCTGCACTATCTTTTCCGCCCGATATGCCCAATACGTGTCTAACCATTTTTTACTTTAGATTTTAGAATTCTTAATAAAGTGCATACATCTAAGTTTTCATCACCTGTCAAAATCTGATTGATTTTTGCCTCTAATTCAGCCGTTTTCGCTCTCTGATTTTCTGGCAAAATATAAGATTGCGGTTTCAAAGTTCCTTTTGTAGAAACTAACTCAAACTGAAATATTTCAGAATTTGAGTTTTTATTCGCTATTTTTGATATATCAATAAATTTATTCAGAGTAAGAAAGAGGTGTCGTAATGTTTCAATCAACAATGTAATCTCATTGTCTTTAATTGAAGCTAACGGCTTGTCAAACACTACAAAACAAATTGATTCGTACCACAGCGTTTTATCAGTTTGAGGCATCAACAATCGATTGAGAAAACTCTTTTGTTTGTTCGATAAAAAAATTGTTTTTATTCCATTAAATCTTTGTTCTATTTCTGATTTGTATTCCGTGAAGTTATTTGATTGTAACCCCAAAACTTCAATCACATTTTCTTCAATTTTGTTGATAAGATTGGGATAGCAAGAACGCAATTCCCTTATCGCATTTTTTATCAAGTCCTGATACTGCGACATAAATTCTTTGTTCGTAGCCAAAGAATCATTTTTAAATCCAAACACATTGGGTAAATCTTCAAAAAATGTTTTTTCGGGATCGGTTGCTTTCGCTAAAACATTACGAAACTTTGCAGTTTGGGGATTATCAAAATTAAGCGTGTTTTTAGCGTATTCGTTCAGGTTGTTGTAAAATGCCAAAAACGGTTTTATCGTTTCCAAAAAACTGTCCTGTGTAATTAAATCTTTGTCATTTAGATTGATAAAGTTACGATATTGATTAAAGAACTCTATCTTTATGCCTTCTACGGCAAAGGTTTTGATTTTAAATTCATTTGGCGATTTTTGCAACAAATCAAGCACTTCACGATTGATATTTGGAATATACCGACCCTCACTATCGTACAAAGAATAATCCTGTTTTTTTATAATCAAATAAATAGGTATCCAAAAATCTAAAAAACCTTGTTTGAGTTTGAATGGCGGCGCTTTTAACTCTTTGATTAAATTTCCTAATTTTTGCTGTTTGTCAATAGCCGATTTCAAAAAATCTTCGCATTTGTTCCATAAATACTTAAAAGAATCATTGTTCGGCTCGCATAAAGTATATGCACCGTTGATTTGACGGTGAATGCCTGTATTTTTTAGCAAGGAATAATAAATCGTTTTTTCAGGTGGAAATTTATCTTCTTCAAATCCTAAATCACTTGTTGCAACGCAATTATCATCAGTTAAGGTGTTTAATAACGTTACACGAGCAAGCGAAATGGCACTATTGATTTTCTGCCTATTAAACAGTTCATTTTGAATAATTGGAGTTGAGAAATAAACTTCATCGCAAACTTCGGAAAGTAATTTATTGAAATCTGCTTGTGAATGAATTTGTTTTTGTTCGCCTTTGTAAAACCATTCAATATTTTCCGAGAAAGAAACTAAACTGTAATTGATTGCCTTATTTAAGCTGTCCTTTTCGTAGGCAATTAAATTCTGTATTTCCCTTTCCGCTATTTTATCCTCGATAAGGATTTGTTTTCGCACATATTCCAATTTTTGTATTTCATACAAATGATTTACGATAACATCTGTATTTTTGAAATACACATACAAGACAGCATTGTTTGTGTTTTTTGAGGTTTCGATTATTTGTTTTCTGCTGTTCGTTGAATTTGCAAAAACAAGGTTTATATAACCGTCTATATCATCCTCAGGAGTTAGCATTTGTGCCTGATTTGAAAGAACAAAATCAAAAAAACGCGGCGTTCCTGTTTTATAAAAAGAAGCGTTTGCCTGTACTATCTTAAATTCAAAAAACGAATTTAAATCATCTATAAAGTCAATCGGGCGAGGAACTTGCCCTGCTGCTTTGTAAAGTTCATCCTCAATATTAACATCGGTACCTTCAAAAATAATATACTGCGACTTATACTTCGCAAAACGAATGATTTTCAGATTTTCAAGTTCATTGATTACAACTTCGGGATTAGGAATATTCAACGCTAATTTTGCATATTGACACAATGCGGTTTCATCAAAGTTGATAGCATTGCCAAACAGATTACACAAACCTATTGTCTTCACAATTTTGCTTGCAATATCAATTTTTTCAACGTCCAAATACCCCTCAACTCGTTCTAATGCTACCCGAATTGCCCTCCAATTTGTGGAATCGGCATTAACTTCCGACAAATAAGAATAAAAGTTATAAATAATATAATCATAAACATTTGCCAAATTGTATGTTTGATTGGTACTTGGCTCAAAATTGTTGATTGAAAGATTGTCTTTGGACGTCAAAAATGAAAATAGCGAGCGTTCATTCTGACCATACCGCTGAATGGAATATGTAAGAACTACCCCCGAAAAAATATCAAGCGGAAATAACTTTTTAGCAACTGATATCTCAAAATCCTTGTTTATAAACTTACTCTGTTTTGCTAATTCAAAAAGCGTTTCAAAATTCTTTTCCGAAACAATCTTTTTGCTGGAATTTTCAATTTGTGCAGCCGCTAAATGAAGCAGTTGTTCGACCGGTTCACTGAAAACTATCTCTTTTAAACGACCTTTTACTTTTTCCCATTCGTTGCGTTGTTGTTCGCTTAATTTTTTGGAATACGCTCCGAAACTTTGGTGTAAAGTCGTAATCAAAATGATATTGTCATGCTTAGAATGATTGACAAATTCTGCTAACTGTTGCAAAAAATACAACTCTTTTTCGGGATTATGGCTAGCGGCGTGTTCGAGTATTTTTCCGAACTCGTCAATTACGATAAAAAGAAATTCATTTTTCTTTTTATGCTCATTCAATCGCTGTTCAAAAAGAGAAAAAAGCTCTTTTGTGTTTCCTGTATTGCTTTCCAGTTCTTCAATCAAGAGATTGGAAAGGGTATTGTAATCGCCTACAATATTGAGCGTTTCAAATTTCGTGTAACCGTTGAATTGACCTTTATTTTCAAATAAAGATTTGGTGTTTAGCAATAAATCTCTTTCCAACGCTGCCAAGAAACTTGATTTTCCTGTGCCATATGTTCCTACCAATGTAAAACAATGAATGCCCGAATTATAATCAGCAATTAAACTTCCCAAAACTCGCCGGGAATTTGAAGTTACAATATATTGAAAATCATTGAACTGTGCGGTTTTTATATTTGTTGATAATGCGAATTTCATTGCCTTGTATAGTATTTTTCTAAAACTTCGTTTTTATCAATCTCTTTGAGGAAAAACAGTTGCTTAATGCCTCCGTCATCTGTATATCTCAAATATTTGGGATATTTTTCGACTAAAAGTAAAACAGTGTCTATCAATTCGGTTTTACTCAAACAGAAAATCAGAGATAAATCCATTAACCTGTCGAAAGAAACAATTTGTTCTTCTTTTTTGTCATCAATCACTGCGTACAGAAAAATTTCAGGTACTAATTCGCTTTTCCCTTTCATGTTGAAATACAGCGTTTTTTTGTCGCTTTCAGATTGACGGATAAGATTAAGATTGAGCAATAACGCCGCAAAATCTTCATTTGGTCTGTCCTGTTTTGGTATTACATAATTTTGCAACAGTACGCCAATATCTCTTTTTACTGTATTCTCGTTGTACAGGTTTGCAGAAGCAGTTTCGGCATTTTTGTGTTTAAGAAAATGCTGTAATTGTTCCCTTGTAAATTCGTTATTCTTTTCCTTTTGAAAGTCAATGAAAAACAGTTTGTAAATACTTGCCAATTCAGTTTTTACAAGATAGTAATGTAACAACCACAAAGTACCCAAATCCTCAATATAAGGATCTTTCCCGTTTTCACTATCAAAGAGAAAATTTGCAATTTCTGTCGGTTTACCTTCTTCGAGTAAACCAAAAGCCCGCAACCAATAACGGATAGCGGCAACCATATTTTTACCAACGCCCAAATGAACAACACTATCTTCGGCATTGAAGTTATTTCCTGCTTTGACAAAATCGTAACCCTTTTTCAGCCAAAGGGACTTGCAATAAAAAGATTCGTGTCCTGAAAACGAATATCTTATTTTGTTATTCATATCAATGGTTTCGTTTTTTGAATTTTTTCAACATTCTTTCACGCCAACTCTTTCTTATCGTTCTATATGTCGGTTACTTTATCAGCCATTAAGATTTTTGCAAGTAATCCTCTTTGTATGCTTTAGCGAACAGCATCATTAAATCTTTTAGCCTAATCTCAGAAAATTGTCATAACAAGCAAAGATAAACAATTATTAACAAATAGCTTAAACCGAAAAGAAAAGTTTTTCAACCAAAAAAAGCAAAGAAAGTCTTTGATTTTGACAACTTATGACAATGGAAATTTATTTTGGTGATTCTTCAGGCGGGTGGCAATGTATTCTTGCAGTTCGGGTGATTCGACAATTTCAATATCGTCGAGGAGTCCCATCACGAAACGCCCGACGCCGTCCATCGAACAAACGTCGGTAACGAGCAACCATTCATTTGGCGATAGTTTGGTGAGGTATTTCGAAGCCAGGGGAAATTCTTCCATTAAAAGGTTCGCGGCACGGAGATTGAGCTTGAGTTTGACTGTTGTAGTGCATTCGCTGTTCATGCGGAATATGTCGATAGAGCCGGCTCGGTGGTCGGCTTCGTTCTGCCATGTTTCGGGCAAAATCTCGACGTTTCCGATTCGAGATACCTTGAAGAGTTTGTTTTTGTTTTCGTCCTGATCTATTGTAGGGATACCGAAGTGTAGGGAAGTGAGATTAGGAAAAGGTTTCAGGTGTATATCGAAGTGTAGGAAAGTATAGGATTCTCCGTATTAGGAAGAGCAATACAGAAAAATCAACCACTTCCAGGTAAGCGGGTCCCCAACTCCAACGCTCGGGGTATAGAGGAATATTTTTATCCGTTGATGAGGGTTGGCATCTAAATATTCTCGAGCTTTAACCAAATGCTGTACTGCAAGCCAAACATTTAAATAGTCCTCTTCCTCAAAATCAGGACTATTCGGAAGTTGTATATTTTCAAATCCTTTTTCCGGAAGATATACATCTTGGGTAAGGGTGCTTTCGAAATAATTTGCCGGTTCCAGTTTTTCAGGGAAAATCATTTTTCCGGTTCCCATCCAATGGATGGTTCCTTCAAAAAGGGGTTCGTTAAATTCTTTGGTAACCATCCGATAAATAGCATCTTTTCGCAATTAAGCTTCTCCATATTATAATTCCGGAGCATACTAGACCACTATTCGAGCGGATACTGAACCATTTTTAGTAAAGTTGGATAAAATTTGTGCGATTTTGATTAAAGTTGTGCCAGTTTGTGTCGATTTGACTCAAATTCGTGTAATTGGAGCGTTAATCGTACAAAGTATGCACGATTCGACACAAGTTTGACTACTTTTTCCACAAATGAGGCAGCAACTCTTCCAGGTTTCTTTTTTCTTTAGTGTAGGGGTATATCTTTGAAAGGACATCCTCAAGCCATTCTGAAGGATTTACTCCTGCAGCCTTACAGGAGCCGAGCAGAGAGCAGATAACGCATGCTGTCATTGAGACTAAACATTGCGTTTGCCTGAGGTTGAAGCAATGATGGAACTTACCATTAATGTGTCCATGATACCACGGATACGGAACTCTGCTCCGGATGGAGTGCGAAGCTCTATCTCTATCTCGCCCTGGCCTATCAACGGCTGTCTTGCTCTTTTAACTCGTTTTGAAGGCTTGATTAAGTCTCCGGAATGGAGATCAATAGGCAAAAACTGTCCCTCTGCAATAGATGAAGGCTCTTTTAACTCTCTGGATCGGCGCTTCCAGTAGTAATACTTGTGATGGCTAACACCTCTTGACTGAAGAAAAGTTCTAATATCTGTGGAGGATGATAAAAAATCCCGTTCCAAAAGTTCATATTCCGATAATGTCATGGCTCTTAATTTTTAAACAAAATTAAAAAGCAATATCAGAGGCTACAATATGCATTTTGCCGGATGGTTACGTAATACTTGTGATGGCTAACACCTCTTGACTGAAGAAAAGTTCTAATATCTGTGGAGGATGATAAAAAATCCCGTTCCAAAAATTCATATTCCGATAATGTCATGGCTCTTAATTTTAAAACAAAATTAAAAAGCAATATCAGAGGCTACAATATGCATTTTGCCGGATGGCTACGAATAAACATTCATGTATGTTATAAATTTTGCATTCCCATTCTGAAAATCAGTTTTACTTTTACCTGTAAGCCCTCCATAAAAAATACCTAATTCTCCTAATTTTTTATATTCTACACCGTTGGGACAATACTGCGCAATCAGTTCATCGATTTTACTCATTTTCTTTCCCTCCCCTTTCGATCTTTTTCTGAACAGCTTTGATGCTTTCAAAATAGGCTTTCTCTACCGGCGACAGCGTTTTGAGTTGATATTTGCGAAATTCATCATTAGCCTTTTCTATCGCTCGACGGTGACTGACACTTCCTGCATTGGATAGCAGTTTTTCGCCGGAGGCCGACAGAAGGTTGTCCAACTGCTTGATGTAATCGGCCATGTACATGGGACGATGTTTGATGGCTTGTATCTCGGCAAAATCGAAATAGGCAGAAACCAGGTTATTCAGTATCTTCAATTCCTCTTCGTTTAAATAGTTTTTAGCTACTGTAATGTCTTTGGAAGTGGGTTGCTCACCCGGAAAAACGGTTAAGCCCATAAACGGCTTGTCGCTGTCGGCACGTTGATAAATGACTTCAGCGGCCGTATGTCCGTGAGCCGCATAATGCAGTTTGTTCTGAACGATTTTGAAAAACTCGACAGATTCGGGAGAATGCGGATCATAGTCCACACTCGTGGCATACAAATCGAGCACCTGCCGATATATCACTTTTTCGGAAGAACGGATATCGCGAATTCGGTTGAGCAACTCGTACCAATAACCACCTCCACCCAGTTGTTTGAGCCGCTCGTCATCCATCGTGAAGCCCTTTATCATGTATTCCTTGAGCCGTTCGGTCGCCCAAATGCGAAACTTGGTGGCAATACGTGATTTGATACGATAACCGACAGAAATTACAGCATCAAGATTATAAAATTTTTGTTTACGTCCGACTTTACGAGAGCCTTCAGTTTGAACTTGTAAGAAATCCTTACAAGTTGCATCTTCCTGTAATTCGCCCTCTTCAAAAATATTTTTCAGATGAAGCGTAATATTTTGAGGCGTAGTTTGAAACAATTCCGCCATCATTTTTTGGGTAAGCCAAACATTGTCATCCTCGAGACGAACTTCGATTTTGGTTTTGCCTTCCTCGGACTGATAAATTATAATTTCTCCTCTTTGCGCTTCATTCATGCTGCACCTCCTTCCAAATCGGCTACGATTTCGTCGATGGCTTCACGAAGTTTTTGTTGACGTATCACAATCCCGGCTATGCGGGCGTTGAGTTTTTCGATGTCCACTTCTTCGGCCGTGTTCTCCTGCTCCACGTAGCTGCTTACAGCCAGGTTGTACTCGTTCTCGGCAATGTTGCCATTGGGAACCAGTCGGGCAAAATAGTCGATATCGCTACGAGTAATATATGCATCGAGAATCTTTTCGCGATTGGCCTCGCTGAGCTTGTTTTTGTTGCCTCCGCGTACAAATTCGGCCGAAGCGTCGATAAAGAGCACGGCATTGTCGGCCTTGCTTTTTTTGAGCACAATGATGCAGGTGGCAATGGTGGTTCCGAAAAACAAATCGGGAGGAAGTTGAATGACGGCATCCACATAATTGTTGTCGACAAGGTATTTGCGAATTTTCTGCTCGGCACCGCCACGATAGAGCACGCCGGGAAATTCTACAATGGCTGCCGTCCCGGTTGTGGAGAGCCAGCTGAGCATGTGCATGGTGAAAGCCAAATCGGCTTTGCTCTTGGGAGCGAGAACTCCGGCGGGAGAAAAACGGGGGTCGTTGATGAGCACAGGGTTGCTGTCGCCTTCCCAGCGGATGGAATAAGGGGGATTGGAAACAATGGCATCGAAAGGTTCGTCGTCCCAGTGTTTTGGATCGGTGAGGGTGTCGCCGTGGGCTATGTCGAATTTTTCGTATCCGATATCGTGCAAAAACATGTTAATGCGGCAAAGGTTGTAGGTGGTGAGGTTGATTTCCTGTCCGAAAAAACCCAACCGAACGTTTTCTTTACCGAGGACTTTGGCAAATTTGAGCAAAAGGGAACCCGAGCCGCAGGCGGGATCATATACCTTGTTGACTTCGGTTTTCCCCACTACGGCAATCCGGGCAAGGAGTTCGGAAACTTCCTGAGGAGTGAAAAATTCGCCACCCGACTTGCCGGCATTGCTTGCATACATGGTCATCAGGTATTCGTAGGCATCGCCAAAGGTATCGATGGAATTATCCTGATAATCGCCCAGCTGCAAACCGCCGATGGCATCCATGATTTTCACCAGCATTTCGTTTCGTTTGAGAACGGTGGCGCCGAGTTTGTTGCTGTTGACATCGATATCGTCAAACAAGCCTTTGAAGTTTTTTTCACCGGGAGAACCTTTTGCAGAATCTTCGATGTTCTTGAAAACACGGCTCAGCGTTTCGTTCAGGTTGGGATCGTTTTTGGCGTTACGGCGCACATTCTCAAAAAGCTCGGAGGGCAGAATATAAAAACCTTTTTCTTTTACGGTTTCGCTCCTTCCTAATTCGGCTTCCTCGTCCGAAATGGTAGTGTAGTCGAAGTTGGGATTGCCCGCTCGCCGTTCCTCTTGCTTGAGGTAGGATGCGAGGTTTTCGGATATGAAGCGGTAAAACAACATACCCAACACGTAAGATTTGAAATCCCAGCCATCGACGCTGCCTCTGAGGTCGTTGGCTATTTGCCAGATGGTTCGGTGAAGTTCGTCGCGTTCCTGTTCTTTCGTCATAATAGTTTTTATTTTATTTAATACTTGTTAGTTAATTCATATTAGTCATAAACTTCATCTATATCAAAACCAACACCAACAAAAATGTACCTGCAAAATACGAACAATGAGGCTTCCGTCATTCGAGAGCAATTGTTCAAGAACAATTATTTACTAGATATTGATATTTGATTTCCCGATTTAATTTTACAATATCTCGCCATGTCTAACCATTCATCTCTGATTTTGTGAACAGCATCTTTATAGTTTTTTTACTTTTTATCTTCTCAATATTGTCAGAATAAACAAAAATATACAATTATTCACATATAAAACAGGCGTAAAAGAAAAGATTTCAACCATTAAAAAGGACAAAGAGAATATTTGTTTTTGACAACCTATAACAAATAACAAAAAAGAAAAAGCAACTTAAAATAATTGTTTTTGAATGTGTAGGATACTAATGGAGAAATGGGCTTGTCGGTTAAACTCCGAAGTTGGCTACTAATTTTGTTCCGGAAGCGTTTGAAAGACTTTTGCTGTTTGCTGCAAGAGAATAATTGATTATCCGAATTTTGCATCGGCAAAAGAATAATGTGAGAATTGATTTAAACAGAAGTAATAGTAAGACACGATCTGGTATCTTATAAAAAAACCACTGTAAATTGAATATTTACAGTGGTTGTTGGTTGAAAATTTAATCTTTGTTTACGGGAGTTATTTTACTTCTTCAAAGTCAACGTCTGTGACTTCTTTGTCGCTGCCATTACTATCGGTAGATGAGTTCGAATCACTTGAAGACGCACTTTGTGAAGGTCCACTTTGAGCTGCCTTTGCCATATCTTCCGAAGCGGCATGCCATGCATTGTTCATATTCTCCATGGCTTTGTCAATGGCTGCTATGTCTTCTGCTTTGTGAGCTTCCTTTAGTTGAGCAAGAGCACTTTCAATTGCACTTCTCTTGTCTGAAGGTATCTTGTCACCATAATCCTTGAGATTCTTCTCAGTTTGGAAGATCATGCCATCAGCTGCGTTGATTTTGTCAACTCTTTCTCTTGCAGCCTTATCAGCTGCTTCGTTGGCTTTTGCTTCGTCACGCATTCTCTTAATTTCAGCCTCGGTAAGTCCGGATGAAGCTTCAATACGTATTTTCTGCTCCTTGCCAGTACCTTTGTCTTTTGCTGAAACATTCAGAATGCCGTTTGCATCTATGTCAAATGTCACTTCTATTTGAGGAACGCCTCTTGGAGCAGGAGCTATTCCATCCAGATGGAAACGACCTATTGTCTTGTTATCTTTAGCCATTGGTCTTTCACCTTGAAGGACGTGGATCTCCACTGAAGGCTGATTATCGCTGGCAGTACTGAATATTTCAGACTTTCTGGTTGGTATTGTTGTATTTGCATCAATAAGCTTTGTCATTACTGAGCCGTAAGTCTCGATACCAAGAGAAAGTGGTGTAACATCAAGTAACAATACGTCCTTTACATCACCTGCAAGAACACCTCCCTGGATAGCAGCACCTACAGCAACCACCTCATCTGGATTAACGCCCTTGCTTGGAGTTTTGCCAAAGAATTTTTCAACAAGCTGTTGAACTGCAGGTATTCTTGTTGAACCTCCAACGAGTATGACTTCATCAATATCTGATGGTTTCAGGTTTGCACCGCTTAATGCCTTGCGACATGGTTCAACGGTTCTTTGTATCAAAGAATCACAAAGTTGCTCAAATTTTGCTCGAGTCAAAGTCTTTACGAGATGTTTAGGAATACCATCAACCGGCATGATGTACGGCAGATTAATCTCAGTGGTTGTTTGACTTGACAGCTCTATTTTTGCCTTTTCAGCTGCCTCTTTGAGTCTTTGCAGTGCCATCGGATCTTTTCTAAGATCAATACCGCTGTTTTCATTCATGAACTCTTCTGCCAGCCAGTCTATTATCTTCTGGTCAAAGTCATCACCACCAAGATGAGTGTCACCATTTGTTGATTTAACTTCAAATACACCATCACCCAATTCGAGTATAGATATATCGAATGTACCTCCACCAAGGTCGAAAACGGCAACCTTCATATCTTTATGAGTCTTGTCAAGACCATATGCGAGTGCTGCAGCTGTTGGTTCGTTGATAATTCTTCTAACCTTGAGACCTGCTATCTCTCCGGCTTCTTTTGTGGCTTGTCTTTGAGAATCGCTGAAATATGCAGGAACTGTAATTACAGCTTCAGTGACCTCTTGTCCAAGATAATCTTCGGCTGTCTTTTTCATCTTTTGAAGAATCATTGCTGATATCTCCTGTGGAGTATAAAGACGTCCATCAATATTTATACGGGTTGTATTATTATCGCCCCTTTCAACCTTATATGGGACACGTGCAATTTCAGCTGTAACCCTGTCATAAGGCTCACCCATGAATCTCTTAATTGAGTAGATGGTTCTTGTTGGATTTGTTATAGCCTGTCTTTTCGCAGGATCACCAACTTTTCTTTCACCATTTTCGGTAAAAGCAACAACCGAAGGTGTGGTTCTTTTGCCTTCGCTGTTAATTATGACTGTAGGTTCATTTCCCTCCATTACGGCAACGCAGGAGTTTGTTGTACCAAGGTCAATTCCAATTATCTTTCCCATAATATTTATATTTTAATTGTTGTCAAAAATTAATTTTTATAAAGTCTGTATGAAATACATCTAACATTGTGCCAAAAGGAAAAACTGACAAGGTGTCATAAAGTCAATTCGAAATAATTATATAGCTTTGTTGGACATTAGAAAAACATTAATTATAAAATTACAGATCATGTCTGTGGAAGGTAAAAACAGAATCATAACAACACAGAGATTGTTGGAAATGAAGCACAATGGTGAAAAAATAGCTATGCTGACAGCCTATGACTATACTTTTGCCAAGATCATTGACGAGGCAGGAATTGATATTATTTTAGTTGGAGACTCAGCCGCGAACGTTATGGCAGGTCATGAAACTACTCTTCCAATAACTATTGAACAGATGATTTATCATGCTCAAAGTGTGGTTAGAGCTGTTAAAAATCCCATGGTTGTAGTTGACATGCCTTTTGGAAGTTATCAGGGTAATTCAAAACTGGCTGTTTCAAATGCAATTAAGATAATGAAAGAGACAGAAGCTGATGCCATTAAAGTGGAGGGAGGATCTGAGATTATTGATTCAGTGCTTACTATTATATCTGCCGGTATCCCTGTTATGGGGCATCTTGGATTAACTCCTCAATCAATTCATAAGTTTGGGACATTTAGTGTTCGTGCAAAGGAGGAAGCTGAAGCTAAAAAACTTCTTGAAGATGCAGTTTTGCTTGAGCAGGCAGGATGTTTTGCTATTGTTTTAGAGAAAATTCCTGCAGAATTGGGCAAAAAGGTGACGGAGGCGTTGAAAATTCCGATCATAGGTATTGGTGCAGGCAATGGTGTAGACGGTCAAGTGCTTGTAATGCATGACATGCTCGGCCTGACTAAGGAATTCTCTCCAAGATTTTTGAGAAGATACCTCAATCTTCATGATGAAGTACTTGGGGCGGTTCAGAATTATATAAAGGATATTAAGAATAAAGATTTTCCGAATGATTCCGAACAATATTGAACCTGACATTCTTTACGAGGACAATCATATCATTATTGTCAACAAGAGGGCAGGAGAGATTGTACAGGGCGACAGCAGTGGTGATGAACCTCTCAGTGTCAAAGTAGCACGTTACATAGCCATGAGAGATTCAAAACCCGGAAATGCTTTTATTGGAGTACCACACAGACTTGACAGGCCGGTAAGCGGCATTGCGCTTTTTGCAAAAACCTCCAAAGCCCTCGAAAGAATGAATGCACTTTTTCGAAATGGTGAGGTTGAAAAAATATACTGGGCGATTGTTGCAAACAAGCCAAATCCTTCTTCAGGAGAGTTAAGACATTTTATCGTCAGAAATCAGGACCAGAATAAATCATATGCGTACGATGTCCCAAAAGAAGGAGCTAAAGAGGCAATTTTGAGATATAGGCTTTTATCTTCAGGAGATAGATATCATTTGCTTGAAATACTATTACTTACCGGTAGACATCATCAGATAAGGTGTCAACTTTCAAAGATTGGGTGTCCCATAAAAGGTGATCTCAAATATGGTGCTCCAAGGTCCAATCCGGATGGAGGCATTTCACTTCATGCTCGCAGCATAAGGTTTAAACATCCTGTAAAGGAAAATGAAATTTATGTTGAAGCTCCTGTACCTGACGACAATCTCTGGAGGGTACTTGCTCAAACTTTGTAGGCAGACATATCGCTACCGGACAATTCTGCTTCTCTTATTTCTGATGAGGATATGTCTATCATAGGAGCATTTAATGGTTTTACTCCGTATTTTTTACATAAAGACTCGATATCATATCCTTTTCGTGGGTAAACCCAGACTTCAAATTCATTGAGTAATTCTTTCCATCTGTTCCATTTTTCAATAATGGCAAGATTGTCTGCCCCTATAATCAAAATTAGCTTGTTGCCTTTTTCACGTTCTGTTATTGTTCTTAATGTATCAATCGTGTAGAGTGGTTTAGGGAGTTTAAATTCTATAGATGAAACGTGTATCTTACATTTGAGTCCTTTTTGAAGAGCCTCTTTTTCAAGATTTGCAGCTACTTTTTTTACATGTTTCAATCGTTCTTCGGCACTCTTTTCATTGGACTCATCTTTAAGTGGATTAGCGGGGCTGACGACAAGTCTCAATTCATCAATGTCGCAATTCTCCATTAAGTAGCGGCAGATAGTCAGATGCCCTACATGCATGGGATTAAAAGACCCGAAATATAGGGCGATTTTCATGACAGGAATTCTTCGGTTATCTGTTCAGCTTCTTTTAGACATTGTTCAAGAGAATCATTTACAAGTACTTTGTCAAACTGACTTTCAAATGTGAGTTCATATTCTGCTTTTTTTATTCTTCGTTCAAGTGAAGCGCTGTCTTCACTTCCTCTTTTGACAAGTCTTTCGCGCAGAACTTCAATAGAGGGTGGTTTTATAAAAACAGCAAGCGCAGCATCTCCGTAAAGTTTTTTTAGATTCAATCCTCCTTTGACATCTATGTCAAATACTATTACTTTACCTTCATTCCAAAGCCTTTCAACTTCACTTTTAAGTGTGCCGTAATAATATCCCTTATAAACTTCTTCATACTCAACAAACTCGTTATTGGCTATTTTTTTTCGAAACTCCTCGGTGCTCAGGAAATAATACTCTCTTCCATTAACTTCGTTTTCTCTTGGCTGTCGGGATGTTGCAGAAATTGAAAATCCAAGCACCGGAAACTTCTTCATCAAATGAGAGACAATCGTACTCTTGCCCGCACCCGAAGGGGCAGAAAAAATCATGGCTCTATTTTCTTTCTTCATAAAGATCTTTTTCTGAGTTCACAGAGGAAAACTCAATTATAAATTTTGCTATTTTATTAACACAATCATTGAAAAACTTTTTCCCCTTATCCGGAGTAGACTTCGAAGGATTCCCGACGCCAGTGTCAGTTGTTGCGTAGATCCATTTTCGAGGTGTCCATGCCCACTTTTCTCTAAGCCCTTCGACTGTAAATTGATTTTCTGTTCCTTTTCCTGCTTCGTCAAGAGGGAGTACAAGATCAGGATAGAAATATTGCATTACGGAAGTTTCCAACTCCCCTGCATGATCACCTGGTTCTTCGAAATAGTTTTCCGGTTTGCAGACAAGCCACCAGTTTATATTGCAAACCATTATTTTTGGATATTTCAAAGACATTTCTCTGATTATGGGAACAAAGGAATTGCCTCCATGTGCATTGATAATTATAAGTTTATTAATACTATGTTTGTTAAGATCAGTCAAAATGTCATCTAAAATAGCCATTTGAGTGGAAGGACGCATGTTCATGCAAAGTTTTATATCCATCTGGCCACTGTTTACTCCATATGCTATTGAAGGAAGAACAATTGCATCTGCATTTGACTGGTTGGCTATTGCAGCAGCTTCTGATGCAACTTTTTCTGCAAGCATAGTGTCGGTTCCATATGGGAGATGAAGATTATGGGCTTCAGTAGCACCCCATGGAAGAAGTGCAATTTTAATATTGCTATTATTTATTGATTTCCACGTATTTTGCTCAAGTACGGATGATTTCATACATCAAATTGTTTTAAATACAAAGTTAAATTTTATTGTTAACTTTGAGGAAGTTTATTCATTTTCAATTTTATTAAAAACATTTTCAAATGGTATCTTACAAAGAACTTGGCTTGGTAAATTCAAGGGAGTTGTTTGCCAAAGCAATTAAAGGGGGATATGCTATTCCTGCATTCAATTTCAATAATATGGAGCAAATGCAGGCTATTATCTCCGCATGTGTCGAGACGAAGTCTCCTGTTATACTGCAGGTTTCAAGCGGAGCCAGAAAATACGCCAATCAGACAATTCTGAGGTATATGGCTCAGGGAGCGGTTGAGTATGCCAAAGAGTTGGGATGTGCCATACCAATTGTTTTACATCTGGATCATGGTGATTCTTTTGAACTTTGCAAATCATGTATCGAGACAGGATTTTCTTCAGTAATGATTGATGGTTCACATCTTCCTTTTGATAAGAATATTGAACTTACCAGACAGGTTGTAGAGTATGCTCATTCGTATGATGTTACTGTTGAGGGTGAGCTTGGAGTTCTTGCCGGAGTTGAGGACGATGTTGCTGCAGAGCATCATGTATATACTCAGCCAAATGAGGTAGAAGAGTTTGTTGGTCGAACAGGAGTCGACTCTCTTGCAATCGCTATCGGCACTTCGCATGGTGCATATAAATTTAAACCAGGCCAGAAGCCTGAAATAAGACTTGATATTCTTCATGAGATTGAGAAAAGAATACCTGGTTTTCCTATCGTTCTTCATGGTTCTTCAAGTGTCCCTCAGGATATTGTTGCTGAAATAAATAAATATGGCGGCAAGATAAAAGATTCAGTAGGTATTCCTGAAGATCAGCTTCGTAAGGCTGCAGAAAGTGCTGTTTGCAAGATTAATATAGACTCTGATGGACGTCTTGCAATGACTGCTGCTATTAGAAAAGTTCTTGCAGAACACCCTGAGGAATTTGATCCACGTAAATATCTTGGTCCGGCACGTGATGCTCTCAAAGTTTTATACATCCATAAAGTAAGAAACGTGCTTGGAAGTGAGAATAAGATTTAAACAGATCATCTGTCGGAGTTTGTTGCAGATCTATTATTACCAATAATTTGCAACAAACCCTGACAGGTATGTACTTACATGAAATCACTATTGGCTTCAACACCAATGAGCTTTATTTTCTGTGTTGCAGTGTCAATATAAATAGTGACACAGCCAATGTTTTTGTATTCTTCACTTGGTGCCCAACAGAACAGGTTTGATTTTATTCCAAATATAACTCCTCCCATTTGTGTTACAGCTGATGCATCCATTCCAACTTCCAGGAAATTGTTTAATTTGAAGTCTTTTCCTCTTATTGCCACGCTTTGTAAAGAGCCGTCAATAAACAGGAAGTCATTAAATAGTCCGGTGGAGCTATCGGTGTAGCGATACGTAACCCACCCCTCAAAATCAGGGTTGTTTGCAATTATAGTCGTAGGAATCCCGAGACTGTCGATTATTTGTGCTTCTGAAAAGCAATATGAAATTTCCATTCCATTTACTTTAATTGAATTATGCTGAGCAAACAGAGTTACTGATGCAAATAGTGCAGTGATAATAAATAATATTTTTTTCATATTGTATTAGATTACCTGACAGGTATATACTTACATGAAATCACTTGTTGTTGTTGCACTTATCAGTTCTATTTTTTGTGTTGCAGTGTCAATAAAAACAGTGACATGCCCTATTTCCTTGTACTCTTCACTTGGTGCCCAATAGAACATGTCTGATTTTATTTCAAATATAACTCCTCCCATTTGTGTTACAGCTGATGCATCCATTCCAACTTCCAGGAAATTGTTTAATTTGAAGTCTTTTCCTCTTATTGCAATTTTTTGTAAAGAGCCGTCAATAAACAGGAAGTCGTTAAATAATCCAGTGAAGCTATCGGTGTAGCGATATGTAACCCACCCCTCAAAATTAGGGTCGTTTGCACTTATAGTCGTAGGAGTCCCGAGGCTGTCGATTATTTGTACTTCAGTATAATCTCCTCCCAAGACAAGACCGTTTACTTTTATAGTGTCATATTGGGCAAGGAGGTTTGCTGAAACAAACAGCGATACGATAATGAATAATATTTTTTTCATATTGTTTTAGATTACCTGACAGGTATGTGCTTACATGAAATCACTTGTTGTTGTTGCACTTATCAGCTTTATTTTCTGTGTTGCAGTGTCAATAAAAACAGTGACATGCCCTATTTCCTTGTACTCTTCACTTGGTGCCCAATAGAACATGTCTGATTTTATTTCAAATATAACTCCTCCCATTTGTGTTACAGCTGATGCATCCATTCCAACTTCCAGGAAATTGTTTAATTTGAAGTCTTTTCCTCTTATTGCCACGCTTTGTAAAGAGCCGTCAATAAACAGGAAGTCATTAAATAGTCCGGTGGA
>Ga0208825_1000733_pt1 | contig 28815 bp, 32 predicted proteins | sample AD_UKC113_MetaG_FD_184450 | JGI IMG/M metagenome (GOLD analysis project Ga0208825, IMG submission 184450) | Active sludge microbial communities of municipal wastewater-treating anaerobic digesters from Hong Kong - AD_UKC113_MetaG (SPAdes)... | ecosystem: Engineered > Bioreactor > Anaerobic >...
CAGTATAAAGCAGGTGATACGAAACCAGGTCGGACTGACCTGCTCTGTCGGACTTGCCCCTTCACGGATCTATGCAAAGATGGCATCCGAACAGCAGAAACCGGACGGTCTCACGGTTGTGTCTCCCGATACTCTCGAGTCATTCTTAAAACCGCTGCCTGTGGGATCAATTCCCGGGATCGGGAAAAAATCTGCGCAGGTCCTGATCAATGCCGGAATACAGACCATTGGTGATATAGCCCGGTGTGATATCCAGACATTGCAGGATATGTTTGGTTCGCATGCTGTCAGGCTTCATCAGATTGCCAGGGGGCAGGATCGCGAAGGCCTTCGGGAATCAGGAAAAAGGAGATCGATCAGCCGTGAACATACCTTTTTACGGGATTCGACATCGCCTGATGAGATCCTGGGTTCACTGCATACAATGATTCTCTCCTTATGTCATGAACTTGAGGAACAGAATATATACTCGCGCACCATCGGAATCAGGATCCGGTATACCGGCTTTATAACGAGAACAAAATCGGTGACCCTGATGCAGCCAACCCGTGAGGTCAGGGTGATTGAATGCGCTATTGACGGGCTTTTTGCAGAGATGTGGGATAGGACCCCGGTCCGGCTGATTGGAGTGAGATTTTCCGGACTTATTCATCCCGATCCGGTTCAGAGATCCCTGTCTGATTTTTAACCAGCCGACCGGAAAAGAGCATGTGCTAACACAAGGATTGATAAATTCACTAAAGAGACATAGTAGTATGGGAGAGTCAGGGGGACATTTCGATAAGGGAAGATGGGTAGAGGATGCAGCTCCTGAACCATCTTCTGCAGACCAAAAGGAAGATCCTGAAACCAGGATCCGTTCTGCTGCAGGTCAGATCGGCAGGGGTATTGACGAATTACTGGCTGCAGGGAGCGATCTCATCGGCACCCAGGAAGGAAGACAGCATCTTGGGCGAAAACTTGACCAGATAACCGGAGAGGTCATGCAGATCTGCGAGGATATCAGGCGAGAGGGTATAGAGTTTATTAACCAGGCACGAGATCGTATTATGAAATGAGGGTTCTGCAGAGAGCAGAATAAGCGCCTCCCTTTTCCCTGATAGTCGGAACCATATATGCCCAAATGGCTTGATGTCGGAACCCAGGTAATAAACCTGGACTATATTCAGAAATTCCTGGTCGTCGAAGTAACGAAGGAACGGAAAGGGCAGGTTGTTGTTGAAAAAGCAATCCTGAGGGCCCACCTCAAAGATGGCGAGCAGGTTAATATTGCGGCATTTAAAAATAAACTCGATGCCATGACGTGGATTCGTACACGCCTGCGGAACAGCGAAGAAAAAGTGATTCAGGTCAGATAACCGGTTCCGGATATTTTCTCTTTCTCACCTTCTCTGACATCTCAAAGGAATATTTATCTGTCAAAAAGATGAGAGAAAAGGCATGAGCAAAGGCTTTGCTGTTCCTCTGGACGTACCAAAAAGTGAGCAGGACACGTATATTCGTAATCTGAAGACGATAACTCACGATTCCGGTCGGCTGATGCTTTTTGCCGGTGACCAGAAGATTGAGCATCTGAATGATGACTTCTATGGCGAGGGGATTCACCCTGATGACCATGATCCTGAACACCTCTTCAGAATAGCAGCGAAGGCAAAAATCGGGTGCTTTGCAACTCAGCTGGGACTTATCGCAAAATATGGTGCAGACTATCCCAAGATCCCGTACCTGATTAAGATCAATTCCAAGACCCACTTGGTACCGACAGCACAACATGAACCCTTCTCTAATCTTATCAACACCATTGACCAGGTTGTTGCATTCAGAAAATGCAGTAAACTGAACATCCTGGGTATCGGGTACACCATTTACCTGGGTTCTGAATATGAGTCGGCGATGCTCAGTGCTGCTGCACAGGCCATCTTTGAAGCACACCAGAATGGTCTTGTCACGGTCCTCTGGATCTATCCACGGGGTAAAGCGGTAGGGAATGAGAAAGATCCCCACCTTATCGCCGGAGCAGCAGGGGTTGCCGCATGTCTTGGATCAGACTTTGTGAAAGTTAACCCGCCGAAAGGAGAAGGTGCATCATCTGCAGAACTTATCAGGGAAGCAACCCTTGCTGCAGGACGGACAAAGGTTGTTTGTGCAGGCGGATCCAGTGTTGATGCTGCCACGTTCCTGACCCAACTCTGGGAACAGATCCATGTCGGAGGATGCAGCGGGAATGCAACCGGCAGAAATATCCATCAGAAACCACTTGATGAAGCGGTTCGGATGTGCAATGCCATCTACGCCATAACCGTGGATGGGGCCAGTGTGGAAGATGCGATCAAGATTTATCATGGCTGATACTACTCGGAAGATAAAAACAATCGGGATTCTGACCGGCGGTGGCGATTGTCCCGGTCTGAACGCAGTCATTCGTGCAGTGGTAAAGACTGCACATCTCTATGACTATACGGTTATCGGGATTCGGAATGGATGGAAGGGTATTGTAGAAGGGGAAGTAGAGCCCCTGACAGAATTTTCAGTAACCGGTATTCTGCCGAAGGGGGGGACTATCCTTGGGACATCACGGACCAATCCCCTGAAGAGTGAGGAGCAGACCCAGCAAATGCTCTCAAATCTGAAGCGGTTCGGGATTGATGCCGTCGTCGCCGTCGGCGGGGATGACACGCTCAGTGTTGCAACCCGGCTGCACCAGATGAATATCCCTGTGGTGGGTATCCCAAAGACGATAGATAATGACCTCTCCGGAACCGACTACACCTTCGGGTTTGATACTGCGGTATCCATTGTAACCGATGCCATTGACCGGCTCCATACCACTGCCGAATCCCATCACCGCATTATGGTACTTGAAGTGATGGGACGTCATGCCGGCTGGATTGCAACGATTGCCGGGATAGCAGGTGGAGCAGATCAGATCCTGATTCCTGAAGTGCCCTTTGATATTGACGATGTCTGTGAGGGCCTGAAGAAACGGCGGGAACGGGGCAAGAAGTTCTCCATTGTGGTCATCGCCGAGGGGGCTAAACCCACCGATATGAATAACTTTGTAACGGCCTCTTCAAAAGTGGACGAGTTCGGGCATGAACAGCTGGGTGGTATTGGTCATCTGCTTGGCAGGGCCATTGAAGAGCGGGTCGGTTCAGAAACCCGTGTCACCGTCCTTGGCCATGTGCAGCGGGGTGGGTCGCCGACCGCCCATGACCGTGTTCTGGCAACCAGGTATGGGGTTAAGGCAGTTCAGCAGATTCATGAGGGGAATTATGGCGTAATGGTCGCTCTCCATGGGGACAAGATAGTTCCGATTCCTCTAAGCGATGCCATTACCCAGAAGAAGGTTGATCCTGAACTCTATGAGATGGCCAGGATCTTTTACTAAATCACTTTCCAATTTTTACCAAAATCTCTTCCAGAGACGGGTACCTGGATTCGATTCGCTCAACTGTGCCACCGCCGGAGCTGATGGTGCTCGTTATCTCGTTGAGTGCCTCTATGGAGTGAGCGACCGACATCCAGAGATTTCCTGACTGGTCTGCCTGAATGGGTGGCTTTGAATCTTCCGGCCAGATGTACCAGATCTCGTACCTGATGGATCCGAACTGTTCGCGCAGTTCAGGCATCGTGCCAAACACCACCACTTTCCCCCGCTTTAAAATCATGACATGGTCGCATATCTCTTCAACCTGGGCCAGGTTATGGGCAGAGAGGATGATGGTCTTGCCCTCAGTTCTGAGTTGTTTTAAATATTCAATGATAAACCGAGTTGTCATCGGGTCCAGACCTGATCCTGGTTCATCATAGATAAGGATCGAAGGGTCATGAATAAGGGATCGGGCGATGGCAACCTTTCGCTTCATCCCCTTCGAGAGGTTTCCTATCTGTTTCCCATCCGGCTGGAGGGATAACTGGGCGAGCAAAAGATCAGCCCGTGCCTGAATGGTTAACCTGTCAAGCCCGTAAATTTCTCCAAAGAACCGGAGATAATCCGGGACGAGCATCGTTTCATACAGCCGCGACTCCTCAGGCAGGTATCCTATCTGTGAACGCACCTGCATAGGATCTGATACCAGATCCAGATTTCCAATAACCAGGGAACCTGATGTGGGAAGGATAAGACCTGATAGGATCTTCAGGAGTGTTGTTTTTCCTGCTCCGTTGTGGCCGATAATGCCGAATATCTCCCCCTCTCTGCAGGTGAATGAAACATCGGAGAGGGCGGTAACATCCCCGTACATCTTCGTTAAGGACGATGCTTCAATCATAGTGATGTATCCTCCTCTTGTCTTCACTACGTTAAAGTGTTACGGTAAGCTTTGATATACCATCCCGGCGAATTATCACCCAATGGAGGCTCTTTCACAGCTTCTTACCATTGCGATATGGGAAATCAGACGCTTTCAGGGGACCATGACCCGGGACCTTTTACCGGTTGCCATAGTGCTGCTCGTTCTCCTGGTGGGTGTCAGTGGGTTTACGGCACAAAAAGGTATTCATCTGCAGGATGGAATCTACCGGGTCGGGGTGGACAGTCAGATGTACCTGGACATCATTGGCAGCGATCCCCGGTATGTTATCTACTCCCTTCCGTCAGACGGTACCAATATCAGGTCACTGGGGCTTGATCTTGCTATCCGTGCCGGGTCTCTCCTTCGGGCAAACGGGGAGAAAGGTGCGGCAGCCCAGAAGAGTTTTGAGCGGGATTACCAGGCGTATCAGGACTACATCTATCGTCAGCAGACCGACCTGTTTGCGGCCTATCCGGTCTGGATTGATAGTGAGTACATTGTCAGCGAGCTCGACTTTCTTGCAACCCAGAGCGGTCAGCAGGTGGCAGCACCTCGAACCGCATCCCCGACTCCGCCTGAACCAGAAAATATTGAGACAGATATCATTCCTCCTTCAGGGATCATCCCTGCAGATATGGAACAGCTTCGTCTCCAGCTTGAGGAAGAGGCGGCCCGGGGGGCTGATCAGCTGGGAAGATATACTAATCTTTTGTCCCAGCAGGAGGCTCTTGGAGAACTGCGGATTCCTTCCATGCTCTCTCCCCCACTGCCCTTTGATACCATCATCTTCATCTTTGTCTTTATATTCCCGCTCTACTTTACATCCCAGTTCTTCATGATGAGTATCATGAATGAGCGGACCCTTCGTCAGGGTGAAGCGCTTATTGCATCACCGGTCAGGCCAGCCATCTTGGTACTTGGGAAGATGCTCCCCTATGCAGTCGGGATGATCCTGATTGTTGTTGCAATTCTCTTCACGGTGAAGGCGGATGTTCTCGCAATCCTGCCTCTTATACCCGTTATCCTGTTTTTCCTGTCATTTGCACTCTTCATCGGGATGGTGGCCAGAAGTTATAAGGAACTCTCGTTTATCTCTATCTTCTTCTCAACCATCGCGACATCATACCTCTTCTTCCCCAGCATCTTTGCAAATGTCCATATTGTCAGTCTCCTCTCCCCGGTAACGCTGGTGGTTCATGTGATTGACGGGACCGGATACACCCTGACGGATTATATCTATTCAACCACCCTCTTTTACCTGACCAGTCTCATCCTCTTCGGTGTCTGTATCAGAAACTTTCATGAAGAGCAGCTCTTTACTGAGAAAGGACTCCTTGATGCACTGGCGCTCTACCTTGGTGCTCTTATCTCAAACAGGTACTGGTATCTCTCCCTCATCCTCATCTCGGTGATGACTATCCCCTTCGTCTTTATGGCCCAGATGATGTATCTGGTGCTCTTTTTCAACCTCCCGATGCCCTATTCCCTCATTCTTATCATGGTACTGGCAGCGATGACCGAGGAACTGGTAAAGGCAGCAGGCTTTGTCGGACTAATTTCGCACCGGTATCCCCCCCTGACCTGGAAGATTGTCGTCCTTGCGTCACTTCTTATCGGGTTTGGCTTTCTCCTTGGTGAGAAGCTGCTCCTCTTTGTGACCATCTCGCAGATCGCTGACTCCATCTTCGGGGCGGCTCTCTTTATGTCTCTGGGCCTCCTCTGGGTGCCGTTTCTTCTCCATTCAGGGACCGTATTCTGCACCGGTGCAGTAGTGAAGATATGGGGGAAGAATGCGTTTCCTATCGGGATTACTGTTGCAACCGTGATGCATACTATCTATAATCTGTATATGCTCCGGGGGTGGGTATGGTGAATCAGCGACTGGTGACTGCCATTGCACGAAAGGAGATCCGCGGTCTGAGCTTAGAGAAGACGATAATCCTTGCGATACTGCTTCAGCTCTTCATCGCTCTGTTCTCATCATTCCTGATGGTCGGCCTGTCTGCGATGTATGATCCTTCGGTATATGGTCGGATCACCGGGATTCAGTACGGGGTTGGATTTGTCGGGAATGACACCATCCTCTTTGATCTCTTCAGCCGTGATCCCTCTTTCATGCCCTACCGGATGGATCCGGGCGTTGCTCTTGGTGCCCTGAAAGAACGCCAGTTGGCGGCAGTTGTCTGGCCTTCTGAAGACCCTCCTGATGGAGAAGATCCGGTGGTGGTCACGCTGTATACCATCAGTAATGATATCCAGTCCACGGTTATTGAGGTGAAGATAAAGGATATCCTGCTCGAATATGAGGAGATACTTCGTGATATCAGGAAAGACCGGCTTGACTTCAGACCGGTATCGGTAACCCCCTCCCGCCCGGTTGCCCAGAACACTTTTTACGAGTTCATCTACGGGCTTCTTATCCCAATGCTCCTCTTTATGCCGGCTATCATATCTGCCGGGCTTGTCATTGATCTGATAACGGAGGAGTACCAGGAACAGACCCTTGACACCCTGCGAACAACCCCGGCTACTCTGGAAGATATCGTCTGCGGGAAAATTCTCGCATGTATCCTGATAATTCCGGTGCAGGTGGCATTATGGCTGGTTCTGCTGACGATAAACGGCATTCAGATTGCGTCGCTTATTGAGATCCTGCTTCATGTTGTCTTTGCATCAACGGCTCTCATCCTTATCGCTGCAACCATCGCCGTGTATTACCGGGATCGGACAAAGGCCCAGTTCATCTTCTCGACAGCAGTTATCATCGTGCTCCTGCTCATCCTGGCTTTCCCCTCTAATCCTATAAACCTTATCGTGCTCCTGGCGGTTGGAGTGGCTCCGCTCTATCACTGGGCGGTTATGGCTGCTTCGCTCGCCGGCTCGGCTATCCTTGTCGTCATTGTAAAAAATATGATCAGGAGAGTTGAGTACTCCTGATTACCCGTATTTCCTGTCTTTCAGATTTATTCGAGAATTTCTCTTTTTGCATTGGCAAGTTTTGGCTCAAGTCGTGCCGCCGTTGATATTGCAAGGTCTGCACGGTCTGACAGCCCTCCGGCCTGCATGATGATGCCTGCATTAAACCAGACTTTTGGCATGGTCGGGAAGAGTGAGAGCGCTTTTTCTATCGCTTCCAGTGCTGCATCATAATTTCCGGTTTTATAATAGAGTACCGAAAGGTAATGCCACCGAATGGAAAAGTCCGGGTGATCCGGAGGCACCATCGTCAAATCACTAATTGCTCCCGGTATATCCCCCGTCTTATATCTGATAAATCCACGGCGGAAGAGGTACTCGATGTTGTCCGGATACTGTCTGATAAGCACTTCAAAATCAGTCAATGCCTCCGCATACCGTCCGGCATCAAGGTGGCACATTCCCCGGTAGTAGAGAATATCAAAATCAGTAATACCCCCTGCTATAGCGCTTGTGAAATAATTGCAGGCCTCCTTCATATCGCCGTCACGATATCGTTTCAGGCCCTCAATATATGCCTTCTTGGCCGGATCTTCTGCCCGGTTCTCAGTCCGGCTGTCCATGATGTACATGTTGCTGATTCCTCTATTTCAAGTCATCAGAAGACTGGTCATCCCATATTCCGGAACACCCGGGCAAGGCGGCTCATACCTGCCTCTATCTGCTCTTTCGAGGAGGCAGAGAAGTTCAGTCTGATGGTTCTGCATCCGCCGTCATCAACATAAAAGGGAACACCGGGCATTACTGCAACCCCTTCCTGAATACCCTTCTCAAATATCTCCATCGAATGCATGGAATCCGGGAGGGTCAGCATCAGGAACATCCCACCGACAGGATTCGTGTGACCGACGGTATCGGGCAGCATATCCTCAATAAGGTCGGTCATGAGCCGGCATCGCTCTCCATACTCCCGTCCCATCGCACGTATCTTCTCATCAGGATTATTTCTGGTCATATACTCGGTCAGGACCATCTGGGAGAAGAGATTTGAGTGGAGATCTGCTGCCTGCTTTGCCCGGTTAAATGCGGCCAGAACAGGTCTGGGTGCCCGAATCCATCCGATGCGAAGTCCCGGGGCGACTACTTTTGAGAATGATCCGCTCATCATGACCTGGTCTGGCAGGTGTTTCATCACCGGCTGGCGTGGCTTTCCGTCAAAGAAGAGTTCTCCAAAGGCATCATCTTCATAGAGCAGACAGTCAGTTCCGGAGAGGATGTCAGCCACCTCCCTTCGTCGCATATCTGACCAGGTACATCCTGACGGGTTTTGTGAATTCGGAATCCCGTAAAAGAAAACCGGGTCTTCTGTCCTGATGATATTGGCAAGATAGTCAGGGTCAGGTCCCTCATCATCGGGCGGAACCGGAGAAAAAACAGGGCTATAAAATGAAAAGGCTTCGATGGCACCCAGATATCCGGGGCGTTCGATTAGGATCGAGTCTCCAGGGCTGGTCAGTATTTTTGCCATAAGGTCAAGAGCCTGCTGTGACCCATTTACTATTTGTATCTCGTCAGCGCTGACCAAAAGTCCCAGCCGCGTATAATACCGGCGGGCAATTATCTCCCGTAAGGGACGATACCCGTCGGTGGTGGTATACTGAAGGGCTGCTCTCCCATGCTCATCAAAGACTGCTTCTGTTGCCTGCCTGATTCCCTGTAGATCAAAGAGTGATGCATCAGGAAGTCCGCCTGCAAAAGAGATGATCCCGGGCACGGCTGATACCCTGAAGAGTTCATCCAGAAATGAGGGCGGAAGGATATGCATGCAGGAAGAAAACCGGTATACAGGGCCGGCATTCGTACCAGTCATACTGATCTGTTGACTTTTTCAGAAGAAATTCTTTTGATACAGCAAGCCTATTATCTCCAGGCTCCTAATATCCTCTTTATGCAAAGGTCTATGGGTCTTATGCTGGTAATGGGGTTACTTCTCATCTGCGGGGTATTTGTTATTGCAGATACCCTCAGTGTTGTAAAAAAGGAAGGGGAAACGGTGACAACACCTGTCGGGGATGTACAGAATGAATCAATGCAGGGTGAACTCTTAGTCCGGTTTAACCCTGAACTCTGGAATACAACAGCCCTGCAGGCGGCTGCCAATGCTTCTCATGCATATATCGGGGCAACAGTGAAGACGGACTATAATGAGCTCGGACTTCCCGGACTCCAGCTGGTTCAGCTACCGCCAGGGATGACTCTGGAAGAGAGCATTGCATATTACCAGAGCCTTCCGTATGTGAAATATGCTGAGCGGAATGTTGTATATACCATTGAGAGCAACACCGGGGCCATAGAAGGGAAGAATGTAACTCCTGATACTGGTTCCCTCACACAAAACGGCACACCGAAGCGACCAGCCCGCCTGCTTGTCCAGTTCAATGTCAAAGCATTTCCAGATGGTGCAAACCTTTCTGTGTATGCAAACCAGACTCATGCATCACTGAATGCAACGTTGCTCAGGGATTTCACCCCCGAAGGCTTGTCCGGGCTGCATCTGGTTGAACTTTCCGGGAACATGACCCCGTCTGAAGGAGTACAGGCATATAAAAATCAGACTTCAGTTATATATGCAGAGCCTGACTACGAGATCAGACTGTGACGAACCGGTAAAAAATGATACGAGGTATTACAGGGCCGGCATCCGGAATGTCCCATCCCTGATATCACCGACCCATTTTTGAAACATTCTCATCCCTTCTATCATCCTTCTCCCATACTTTTCAAAGAAAGCCTCTTCTTCTTCAGGTGCCGGGGGTTTTTCCAGGTATTCAAGAAGAGCTGATTCTCCGTCAAAATCAGTGCAGGCAAACCGTATGAAAAAATCACCATACGGAGCCATCATTGCTTCACCGGTGACGGTCGCGATATGATAGGGATGTGATATGAGAGCAGGGGCCAGATCATTGGAGTACATTATCCCTGCTTTCTGCAGTTCATTCGTGAGCGGGTTCATATCAACCATAAAGTAAAATCCAGCCTTGGGGACCGTGACTCTGATTCCCTCAATGGTCTCGCACATACGTGCAAGCCTGCTGGTCATGATCCTGAGTATATTTCTGACCGCTTCCAGGTACTGATCCATCTCTTCTCCTGACCGGTATGCGGCAATACCTGCCTGCTGGAGTGGTGCGGCAGAACTGGTATAGATGGTTGCGGCAATCTTTGCCACGTCACGAATAGTCGACGGGCTGATTCCTTCAGGCATAATGCAGCTTCCAAGCCTGAATCCCCCTGCACCCATCCCCGCAGACAGGCTGTGAATGACAAAAGTGCCCTCCGGGTATATCTTACCCATGCTCACAAATGAGCCGGGATCATAGGTCAGGAGACTGTATACCTCATCAGAGAGGATGAAGGTGTTGTATTTTCTGCATACATTCGCAATATCGTTCAGTTCCTCTTTGGTATACAGTGCCCCGGTCGGGTTACCCGGATTATTCAGGATGAGCAGGTGCTGGGTTTTTACCAGTCCCTTGAGCATCGCCTCCAGAGTCTGCGGGCGGATCTTAAAGTTATTGACACCATGGGTATAGAGCCGGTAATAGGGAACATTCAGGATCCGGAGCTGAGGCAGGTACCCGAGCCATCCGGGAGAAGGAACGATGACTGAACCGGTTATCAGCGTAAAGATTGAAAAGATAAGTCCTTTCGCACCATGCCCGGTTGTCACCCGGTATGGCTCAACATCCAGGTCAAATCGTGTTTTGTAAAAGGATGCAACCGCTTCACGAACCTCTATGTTCCCAATCGGGTCAGCGTATGATCCCATACCGCTGTGAAGGGAGAGCGCTTTTTTGAGCGGTGCCGGAACCGGAAAAGGAGATTGCCCGAGGCCAAACTGAAAGAACTCTTCCTGGCACCCTTTCTCCGCACACCGCTCCTGTTGCTCTTCAATTAATCGAAAATATCGAAGGTTTTCCGGTACCTGGATCCGGTCAACCTTGGCATCGATAATAATGCCTGCCATGTGAGAGAGTCTCACAGAGACAGCAATTAAACTTTCTCTTCCTCGTAGATACTCACTGGTGAGGGGAGGATCCCCGGCCGTTCATCCGTCATACAAGAGGTATACGGGAGGATATGGACATAATACTCCAGATACCCCTGGATAAAATCTGAAAGGCTTCGTGATCTCCGGCCAAGGATAAGAATTACCAGAAACTGGATGAGCATGCAGATACCTGCGATAAATCCGTAAATCATCAGAACAATCCCGACGACAAACGAGTACACTATTCTTATAAATAGTTCAATCCGCCCTGCCTGTTCTTCATATGCAAATATCTGCTTCATGTATCTCTCCTATTGTGATGCGGGAATCATCGGATTCGGACCGGCTCCTGATATAACGATACTTGCGGTCTTACTCACCGGTTCATACCGGCCATTTCTGTCATCATCAATGACAACCGGCTCGACACTCAATGTTGCATACCCTGCGGTCAAAGCATGGATGTTCACTTTCGCAAGATTTGCTATGGATAGTGCCGGTTCAACCTGGTTTCCAAGGTCAGCGCCCTGGATAAGGATGGTCGTACTGTTGATATGTTCAACTGTATTCATGGAAACCCATGAAGGGAAGCTTATCTCACCAAATGATGCGACGGTCGGGTTATCGAGGGTAAGGTAGAGGGCATATCCTGAAATTCCCGCATTACATCCTTCCATAATGAGATCTATCGCCGGCTCTTCTCCGGGGTTGGACTCGACAACCGACGGATTAAAGAAGAGGAGTGAGTATGCTGACACTGGTGCAATAAGGCCGGCAATGAGGATAAGTGCACCAAGCACTCCGATAGTATATGTCTGTTTCATCTGCATCACCTACACCATCTGGTATAATTTCACAACATCACCAAACCCGATAAAGCCGCTCTTATCAAAGTCAAACTGACCGATGGGTTCTTCTTTCATGGCAAAGAGGATCTGGTCAAAGAGGAGTTTTGGATCTTCGTATTCAAGCCAGCCGTTTCCGTTAATGTCTTCAAAGAGTCCGTCATCGTCCGCGTCGGTCGGAACCGGGTAAAAGCCTCCTTTTCCGTCAGGGAATGGCTTCACCGGCTGATACGGTGGTTTTACATGTATGTAATTCTCTTTCTCTGCTATTGAGCTGAGACCTTCCTTGGAGATGGTAAGGGTTATCGAATATTTCCCTGGTTTCATATACAGGTGGGTGGGATTCTGCAAGGTTGATTCAGACCCGTCACCAAATGTCCAGTGCCAGGTTTCCGGCTCACCTGATGACATATCAACAAACTGGACGTTCAGGGGTATTGTGCCTGATACCGGTTCTGCCTTAAATTCAGCATTTAACGGGAGAACCAGACTGAGCGGTTTATATGCATTCAGTCTTCCCCCGGTTACACAGGTTGTATTCAGCCAGAATTTCTGGTCAACAGAGTTGAGAATCAGGTTCTTTATCTGACCTGCATCATATCCGGGCTTTTCACTCTTGATAAGTGCTGCTGTACCGGATACGAAAGGAACAGACATTGACGTCCCATCCATGAACCCGTAATCACCCGGAAGAGTGCTATAGATATTCTGCCCTGGTGCAAGAAGGTCAACAGAAACAGCACCATAATTGGAGAACCAGGTGAGCATATCATACTCATCACTTGCACCGACAGATATGATATTGGCCGAGTTATATCCTGCCGGATAATAGGGTATTTCATCGTTATCATACCCATCATTTCCGGCAGCACAGACAAAGAGTGCATTTGTACTGTCAATGGTCTCCTTCAGGGCTTCACTGTAGATATGAGATCCCCATGAACAGGAGATGATGTCTGCACCCTCTTCCTTGGCATACACAATTCCCATGATCTCAAGAGCCGTGTTGCTGACGCCGGTTGCATCAAAAACCTTCACCGGAAGGATCTTAGAGTTCCAGCTGACTCCGGCAATTCCGATTGCATTATCAGTAACCGCACCAATGGTCCCTGCACAATGGGTTCCATGACCGTTATCGTCCATGGGGTCTTCATCAAAGTTTACAAAGTCAAATCCTTTCAGGCAGTTAGCCGCAAGATCTTCATGGTTGTAATCAACTCCTGAATCGATCACTGCCACAATGACATCAGATGATCCGGTGGATATATTCCACGCCTCCGGAGCACTGATATCTGCCCTGCCTGCACTACTGTTCAGGGTATTATACAGGCCCCACTGGAGATCAAAATCCGGATCATTCGGAATTGTCATCCCTGGTGTTTCATTGTCCAGTCCCTGTATGGTACTCTCTGCCTTCCCCAAAGGTGTTGGCAGATTGGTTATATAATTCGGTTCAGCATAGAGAACATGTTCATTTGACTTGTAAAACTGAACGGCATCCGGCACTGATGTTGTATCCGGGACCCTTACCACCTGCATCCCTTTTATTCCCATTACCTCATCGGTGTAGATTGTCTCAGCCCCTATCTGGGCGTTCAGTGAAGACGCAACAGATGCAACTGCAGTTCCCGATCCGATGTCTGCATATCTGACTATGACCTCACCAGGTACATATTCAGATCCTTGTTCGGCCTCTACTCCGCCCCATACTGCGGTAATGAGCATGAATAGCAGACAAGCTCTCAAAATCCACGATACACTCACTCGTTCCATCCCTCATCCCTCTGCATACAGAAAAATCTGGCTATTGCCTATAATCTATTTTTTATATATCGTTATTGTATAAATAATTAGCAGATGTATCCCTGCAATTACCAGATAACCGGATTAGGTTCCCTCACACAGTCTTCCAAGAATTGATCTGCGATTTTTTACCACAATCCGATCAGGTGTCATGCAGCGAATAGTGAACTGTATAATGTCACCAATGCGGGGCAATGTATTGGTCACCAGGTATGAGTCTGATGAGGCTTGCCACCATCGAGATCTGGACAGATACCATCCCGGCACTTGCCTGAACGGGTTGGATTCCGGAAAAAGGTGGTGAATGGCGCACTCCTTACTTCTGGTATCTGGAATGCACAACGAATGGTTTTTCTCTCCGCCCTTCACACGTATGTGTAACGTAATGTGTAGGAGATTGTGTAATTATGGCATCAAACCTGGCATTAGATGATGATTTAATCAAGGAAGCACAGCGAATTGGGGGAGTAAAAACTAAAAAAGGGGTTATTACCGAAGCACTTATTGAATATATTCAAAGAAGGAAACAGATCGAAATAATCTCCCAATTTGGGACCGTCGATTATGATGGAGACTACGATTATAAAAAATATCGAAACATAAATGAAAATTCTTGTTGATACTTCTGTCTGGTCTCTCGCTTTGAGAAGGGCAGGTTCTCACACCCAAAAAGAACTACAGATCATTCACAATCTTACTGAGTTAATACATGATGGAAGAGTTGTGATGATTGGACCAATTAGGCAGGAATTATTATCCGGAATTTCATCAGCAGGACAGTTTGAAAAATTAAAAAATCATCTGTCGCATTATCCAGATATGCCATTAAAAATAGAGATTTATGAAAAAGCAGCAGAATATTTCAATATCTGTAGGAAGGCAGGAGTTCAGGGCTCACATACTGATTTTTTAATTTGTGCTGTTGCAACTGAAGCAGACCTTGAAATATATACATTAGACAAAGATTTCTCGTATTATGCGAACCATATCCCAATAAAACTCTATAATTCAGGAGTAATATAAGTCCAATTTCGGTTTAGTTTTAGAAAGGAAGAATTCGGGAAGTTTGATGGTAACCGGGGCGACTATCAAAGAGTTGTGAGAGCGACCATATCTCAAATCCGTTCTGAAAAGGTATTACAACTCAACTAGGACTTACGCAGATTGAGTAATTTGTTAATTTATCTAAATGTTTTTCTCATATAGTTACTATGATCTAATATACAAGCATTTAAGTCAAGTTACCGGTTGCGTAAGTCCTATCAACTTTACCACCTAAAGTCCCGGACATTCATAACGATACCTAAAATTTTAATCTCATTTTTCAGTTATTTTTGGAATAGGGGAATAAAATATAATATTTTTAAAATTAAATAAAATCGTTATGTAATACACAAACACCTAACGAGGTGTATTTTTATCTTCAAATATTATCTCTCATTTTTCTAATCTAATTAATATTAACAGGTTTAAGTTTTCATTCGTTATGTTTTCCGGGAATCTAGGATGTACAGGCGTATGGGATCTGATTGAGGATCTCGGGGTTCTTTTTTTGAGATAGTGTTTTGGAAGGATACCTGGGAGGATGGGGGATGATAGAAAGGGTGCTGGAGGGATTTTTCTGTCTCTCCTTTTCTATGATCTATTTATATACCGAATCTCTATGCTCGAATGTATAAAGGATCAGATGATCATGATTGTATTCATATAATATTCTAAATGGAGGGATTCTCACGCTCCTCATACCTGCAAGTTCATATTGTAAGGGTTTGCCAACTTCTGGGTTTTCGATGATCTTCTCAACAATTTTTTTTTATTTTAACCTGTAATTTTTTATCCCTGATTTTTTTAAGACACTTCCTAAATTCATCAGTATATTCAATCTGCATGTTATTCCCAGATTCTATCAAGATCATCTGGGCTGGAAATGGAGTGAATTCTTCCGGCAAGAACATCTTCTCTTGAACGCTGAATCTGCTCCATCAAATCGGGTGTATTAAGAATCTCAATAGTCTCAATAACCTCTTCAAATTCTGATTGTAATCGTTTCAGTCTTGAAAATGCTTCTGAACTGATAATTACGGGTCTTGGTGTGGTTTCGTCCATATTCCTTCCTTGTTACTGAATTGATCAAATGGGAATTTATAGGTAATGATGTTCCAGCCCACCGTTCGAACCGTGAAGATCAGAATCGATGTTCTCTCGGGTAATTGTCTCTCTAAAGGGGGTGAATATATGGATTCATTTGGATATGGTCAACATCAATATTTGACTATTCATTCCCTCCATATGAGAGGCTCTTTTTTATCATTCGAATATGATTTCATATCTTATTGGTGGATTTTGTCACTCATAAATTGCATGGATTTCCGTTCAGAACTTTAAAACGAGGTCGGGAATTATATGTAATAAACCGGGTCAGGGCCCAGATTACTATTTTCAGTGCCTGAAGCCGAGATCTTATAGAGTCTGAACAAGAGGTACAAGGCCCTGCTATCTGTGATTGTGGAAGGGGAGCCATGCGAAGAGGGAAAATAATGTATAGGTTTCTGATTGTTATTGAGAGGGCTGATTTCACGATATCACATGATACCTACAACCGATTTCTATCTAGACAGTCTCTAACTCTCCTGAGACGTTGTGGACAGAAGTTGAGGCTTATGTTGAACGAAAAAGCGGCTGGTTGGTTTTTGATGACACAATTCTCGATAAAATTCATTCAAAAAAATTGAGGGCACTTATTATCAATGGAGTGGCAAGCATCACACGGTCGTTAAAGGAATCGGACTATTAAAACTGATTTGAACCGATGGAATCGTCTCATTTCTCATTGATTATCGAATTTATGATAAAAAGTTGACGACAAAACTAAAAATGATCATCTCCAGGATATGGTCAATACAGCCTTCAAGAGAGGTTTTAATCCTTTATTTATCATGTTTGACTGTTGGTATTCTGGAATTGAGAATCTAAAGTTTTTTGATCGCCTTGGATGGTTTTTTTTCACACGAGTTAAAAAGAATCGTGCAGTAAATCCTGACGGCCCAGGTAATGTCCAAGTTTCCGATTTTAAAATCCCTGAAGAAGGATTGGAAGTAAATTTGAAAAAATTTGGGTTTATTCGTCTTTTTCACTCGGTAAGCCGAAAAGGTGAAAGTAGCTATTGGATCTCTAATTTTATTCAGATGAATAATGAAGATAGACTCAATTTGTAGTCAATTTGCTGGACAATCGAGAATTATCACCGGGAAATTAAGAAACTTTGTGGCGTCGAAAAATGTCAGGCTAGGAAAGCAATTATTCAAAGGAATCATATTAACTGCCCTCTAATGGCACATTTACGACTTGAGATAAACCATTTGTTGAATGGTGTCACCCCATATAATGCTCAATGGCAAATCACAAAAGTAGGGATTTCAGAGTACCTTCAGAGACCAAAATATGCGCCATAAAATTTTTGGAGGCTCTTCTTCGTAACTCTTAATTTTATCAGGATATTCATGCTACAGAAATTCTTCGAACTCTTCAAGTGTAACTCCCGCCAATTTTAACGCATTGCGAAGAGTTCCAACAGCTAATTCATCGTGCATGGGAATCACCGTCCCCACCTTTCCTTCAGGAGCATTTCTGGCTAGACGAACATGACTGCCCTTTCTTCCGGAAACCTCAAATCCAAAATGTTTACAGAGAATTTTTATTGCCTCTGCTCCCGATACCGGTTTAATGGCTGGCAACGGGTGCGACCTCAAAGGTGGTAATCAGACTTCGGGATATGGGTGAGAGGGGAAACTCTTCCAGATACAGTTCAGTTGCCTCTTTCAGATTTTCAACTGCTTCCTCGATGGAGGATCCCTGACTCACCGTTCCGGTCTCCGGGCATAATGCAACGAAAAAATCTCCCTCACGATGAATTATTGCGGTATACGTGTTCACTATACACCTCTCTGAATATTCATAATGAAAAGTCCCATATAGTATTCTTGGATTCCAATACTGATAATATATTCATGCTATCTTTTCAAGGTGCTTGTATCCAGACCATTCCAGTCCATCACACAAATACAAGTTCCCGAAGGTAGGCACCTAACCGTTTCTTAGCCCAATCCTGTTCGGCATATCCCCCATCGAAACACGGCACTTCTCCCACCAGCTTTAAAAGAGCGAAATAAGCTCCTGTTGTGACCGGGTCAGAAATGGTGTAAGTTTATATGAGAACTGGAAAAACATCTTTCCCATAATCAGTCCTTTCGCCTGCTCAGGTTCGATCGCATCCCGGATCCGGGTACTCAATTCAGCGTATTCTGACTCAAGTACCTATACCTTCTTTTTCTGATACCGGATCTTCCTGTTCATGGCTGCAAGGGGTTTCGTAGGTAGTCAGGTGTGTTCTGAAAATTAAATTTATCGTTCACTCCCGAACAAAAACCTGTTTTCCCTGGAGTAGTACCGCCAAACGCCGGGCATTCTCCTGAATCATCCCGGCAGATATCACGGAGGCATCATATTGTTTCTCCTCTCTCTGGCGGAGGGCTTCTTGTGCCACCCTTTCGATATCCTCACCTGGCTTTATTGATTTGAACTCGATTAAATATCCGGCAGGATACCTGCTGGTCTTTGTGATCATGATAATGTCAGCCCTTCCAAGTCCTGACTCAGCTTGTGATCTGATATCATACACTGACCGGAGGTTTGCTAACAGCCCGAGGACAAAGGCGTGAAATACTGCTTCCGGCAACTTTGCAAGATCAAATAGGAGTTACGCAGTTAACTTTTATAATGATAAGATCTATATATATAGACCGCCCCAATAATATACGTGCCAGTAACGAAACAGCCATCCGATGTTGATTCTATCAATTACCTCATCGCAGCTCGATGTGACATTTCTTGTGTAAAAGTCTCAGATTGCTATTCAACTGCTGATTTTACGATATCACATGATACTTACAACCGATTTCTATCAAGACAGTCTCTAACTCCTGAGGCGTTGTGGAAAGAAGTTGAGCCTTATGTTGAACGAAAAAGCGGCTGGTTGGTTGTTGACGACACAATTCTCGATAAAATTCATTCAAAAAAAAATTGAGGGCACCTATTTTCAATGGAGTGGCAAGCATCACAAGGTCATTAAAGGAATCGGACTAATAACACTGATTTGGACCGATGGAATCGTCTCATTTCCCATTGATTATCGAATTTATGATAAAAAGTTGACGACAAAACCAAAAATGATCATCTCCAGGATATGGTCAATACAGCCTTCAAGAGAGGTTTTAATCCTTTATTTATCATGTTTGACTGTTGGTATTCTGGAATTGAGAATCTAAAATTTTTTGAAATTATTGTCAATTTCATTGCATCTATTATTAATTTCATTATGAATTTTATTCCTATGCTTATTGTGTACTTGGTATTTTTTTCAATTATTTATGTTATAATGAGTGGTCGCCACCGCAGTTAGAGAAAGATCTATTCAAAATATTGAACTATTGAGGCTTTTGCATCAGTGCGACAGCCCCTACAATACTATTCAAACAAACAGTAGATAATAAAATTTTCAGATTAAAACCGTAATATTCATACAATTATGATTCCGATGTTGGTGGTCCAATTATGTCTGATATAAATAATGTTCCCACATTCGCCAGATCTTTTTTCAACCATAGAATTTTTCGTACTCCGGCCCGAGCAATCGCAATATCTTCAATAGTTCTCGATTTAAATTCTGGACAGATGAATAGAATGCATCATTAAATGAAACAATACATGACTTAATCTCCCTGAATTTAAAAAATATCCATTATAGTGTTGGAGTAGAGGTAGGTTTCTTCTTTTGATTCAACACCGTTTCATCTTCTTCTTTCAGCCTTTTTCGCAGTAACATTTCAGTAAATGAGTAAACCATGAGGCAGAGTACCATAACCATGCTCAAAGCCTCAATCCTTTTTTCACTTTTAAGATAAACTTCAGCAACTCGGAATGATTTGTCCTTTAAAAACCGGAAACCTTTTTCGACAAGCATCTGTCCTTTATAGTGATTCAGAACCGTTTCAGAATCCAAACTCAAAAACATTCGTTGCAAGAATAAATCTGCCCTGATACTGTTTTTCACTTTCAACGATATCCTGAGCAAGTTCAACCCTTGCATCGATCGAATATTGTGGGATTAACGTTTCTCTTGCTTTTGGGCGCCCTTTCTTACCATTTTCCCGTTTATAACTGACATTGATCGTTGAATTCACCAATTTTACTAAAGGTGTTTCATTAAGATAGCGTAAGAGAGCATTACTGACATCTTTTTCACATGCATATCAGACTTTAGAAATCTGTTTTAACCCTTTTAATGCGGCTTTGAATCTCACAGGGAGGTTTTTCTAAAACGTCTTCAATTCTCGGATTTTCATCTCTTCAGATGAGACAACAACCCATTTTTGAGGAACACCACAATAATGTGAGTCAACGCTACTGCAGGAATACCTTGGATCTGAGGTCGGAGTGAAGAGAAGATCATATTTGAGTAGCTCTGTCATCTCTGTTATTGTGGCAGGGACATTTGATATCCACCTTGTTTCCGGACCGAGGGCATTGATGTTTTTATCAGTATACAGGGCACTGTCACCCATGAATATTACATCAGGATCAAATGTGAATGACTCTTGCAATGAAAGGATTCTTTGCACAAGAACTTCCTTATCTGATTCGTTGCCATCGTGTGCACGAGCAAAAATTAGGTATTCCATGTTGATTGACCACCATACTTAAGGCAAATCGGTTTAAATCCCAGCGTTTGTCTTTTGGATGTCCCTTTGTTATTTTTATACATCCATCTCCGGATTCATTTCCATATTCACCATGAACACTGAAATTGGTTGTATCAACATGACACAGCTGCACTCCATCTTTGTAAACAGTAAACATCTGGGTGACAAGATCTGTAAAGAGCTTGCTGTGGCCATATGCATATATCCTATCCAAAAGGCGACCAATGACTGATTCGTTCAGATGTTTTGCAGAAATATCAGGACCTATGAGTCGTTCCAAATCAAGATGCTCGCAATATTCGGGAAAAAAAGCGTCTTTCGGTAAATCCGATTCCGTTAAAAATGAGGGCTAATAAAATTTGAGAACTTGATAGTCGATGTTGACCGATTTTAGGGATCGCCCGGTCAATTATTGGAGCTAAACCAAGCTTATGGAACGTACCTGCAACGATTCCGAGATGATCAATGGATTATATGGAGTCTATTTCTAATGAAGTACCCTAATCGTTCATTAATTATATTAATGGAGATCTTGTTATTTATATAGTTTACTATTATATAAAATTAAGATGATCTGACAAAGACGGACTCTATGTATATATCTTTTATATTTGCGTACCCTAATGGATTTGACATGATTATTACTGAAAAACATAGAGATACCGAGATCATTTTTCTTGTAGAAGAATCTGATGAAGGAGGCTATGTAGCTCGTTCGGTGACTCATTCAATTTATACAGAGGCCGATACTCTTGATGAACTTCGAGATATGGTCCGTGATGCGGTAATGTGTCATTTTGGCGATGATGATATTCCCGGTCTGATTAGACTCCATATTGTAAAGGATGTTGTTATCGCCGTATGAAAGTACCTCGAAATATATCTGGAAATGATCTTATCTCGTACCTTATTTCAATAGGGTTTCAAAAAGTCAGACAAACAGGAAGTCATGTTCGTCTAGAATTAGTGGTACACGGTGAACTGTTCGGAATTACTGTTCCATTGCACGATCCATTAAAAGTAGGGACCCTGTCCAATATTATCAAAGATGTTGCCCAAAAAACAGGTAAGGATTGGATGAAGATCATCGAAGAACTGTAAAATTTTTTGTTTTTGATTAAAAAAATCTTTGAAAAGGATGTGGATGGTTCTGCTAGATCCGCAATATATCTTAGTGATTCTGTATTCACGCTTGATAACGAGTTCTACAAAGATTTTTGCATCCAGATCGTATCAAACTCATTACCGTTCTTCACACCCACCCGCTCAAACCGTCCGCAATGGATAAACCCGTGTTTCTCATGGAACCTGACACTTCCCGGATTGAGGGATGATATCTCTGCAAGAATAGATTTAATGCCCTTCTCCTGAGCTTTTTCTGTCAGGTAATTCAGCACCGATGATCCAATCCCCTTCCCGGTATATGCAGGGTCGAGGAAGTATGAGATGACTGCAGTATATCGAAATACCGGCATGGGATTATGAGGGCGTAAAAACCCAAACCCGATGAGTGCTCCGTTCTCTTTTACCGATACCGACGGGTACTGCTCAATCACCGGCAATAATGTATCGAAATACGATGCCGGGAGAGGCGTCTCAAGAAATGCAGCATTGGTATGCTCAATATAGTAATTGAACAGGGCGATGACAGATTCTTTGTCAGATTTGGTGATCGGGGCAAAGATGAGATCTGGATTTTGTATCATAGTCTTACAATAGTTTAGTCACTAAACTATAATAATACCTACTACCCCTTCAAATTATTCAGGGTAAGGAAAAGAGACCTATTCAGAATTTGGAGGGCTATCCCTGATCTCCATGCTTCTCTGGAGGATTTTTTCATAACACCGAAGGATGGATATCGCCCCCGTTATCTGCTCTTCCGGCATATCTGATATCTCCTTTAAAAAGTCTGCATAAAGCCGGGCATGGAGATCAGTATGCCATTGGAACGCCCGCATTCCCTTCTGAGTCAGGTCAAGGAATACCATCTTCTTGTTTTCAGTGCTTCTGACTCTCCTTACGTACCCCTTCTCCTCTAGCTTCTGGACCATCTGGGTGACTGCCCCTTTTGTGATGCCAAGTCGTGTTGCGATTTCAGAGAGTTTTTCCTGCGGATATCTGCCGGCAATATCAATGAGGTGGATTTCAGATGCAGAAAGAACATCACCATACCCTATATCCACCGGTGTTTTTTCAATATCCACAGCCTGATGGATGATTCGGATGAGCACATCGGTAAGATCAGCAAACGAATTTAATGAATTATTCACGCTTTCCCTTTTTCAAAGTCCCATAGAGGTAGTGGTCATGTTCAATCGATTGATCATCAGGACCCTGGGCGTTCCTGCAATACTGAATAAAAAATCTATAGCGTCCTCTGTTTTTTTTCTGCTAGGTCTCTTCGATATAAATTAAGCATTCACTATTCGGCGCAATATCAACCGGATCAGAGGCCTGAAATGATTTCCCATCATATGTTGCCCTGATTGCTTTTGATGTCATAATATCCTCCCAAGAAAAAATGTATTATAATGTAACAACTTCTGATTTCATCCACAAAATATCCCTTTATTTGAGTATCCTTTTGTTCCCTGTGATAATATTATTTCCTGAACACATATATCGGTCATAATTTTAGTAATTCGATCCAAATATGTACCGACCAATGAGCGTAACCATCCGACCTGCGGTTCGTAATGACTGCCCACGGCTCCTCGAACTCATCAGGGAGCTTGCAGAATATGAACGTGCATTACATGAAGTTGAGGTATCATTAGAGCATTTTGAAGAATCCGGGTTTGGTGCCTGTCCGGTCTGGTGGGGGATCGTTGCTGAATCGGGCGATTGTATAGTCGGATTTGCTCTCTATTATATCAGGTATTCCACATGGAAAGGACAACGGCTGTATCTTGAAGATATCGTTGTTACAGAAGAGTTCAGGGGATGCGGCATCGGAAAGATGCTATTTGACGCCGTTCTGGATGATGCAAGAAAGAAGAACCTGAACGGAGTGGTCTGGCAGGTGCTTGAATGGAATGAACCGGCAATCAACTTTTACAATAAATATTCCCCGACCTTTAACCAGGAATGGATAACCTGCACCATTGAAAGAGTGTGAGGTTCAGGCAGACAACCCCGTCATCTGTTGAAAGTCAGCTTTTGGGGGTACTGTCCTGGACCAGGGGTACTTATCGCAGTACCGGCAGGCAGGGCAGGATAGACCTTCCCTTCTTCAGTTCATACCCGGCGATTGTGCAGAAGGCCGGATACAACCGTTTTTATCACCAAAGACAGGTACATCCGGGCACTGATATGGAAGAATGAAACCTCCCTGTCAGGACCAGGGCTCCGGGGTTTGTGTACTTTAATGTATCATGTCATCCACCTATCATATGCAGATTTTTAGAGATTGAGTATCTCCGGCAGAGAAAAGCCTGGAGGAGTATTCTGTCAAAAGAGATTGGAACGGCCGATAAAGTTCAGAAATGGCTGTCAATGGGGATGGCGTTCCTCAAAAAGGATCAGCAGGACCGTGCGTACTATGCCTTCAAGGAAGGTCTTCGCATCGATCCTGAAAACTCCGAACTCTGGTATCAGACAGGAATAGTCCTGGCCAAGCAGGAGCGTCACCGGGATGCCATGAAGATGTTCCGGAACGCCCTGAAGTACGATCCTGATAATCTACAGGCCCAGCTTCGCCTTGGTATGTCGATGCATGAAGTCGGCATGTATAAAGAGGCCATCCCTGTTTTAACCCGGCTGGTCGAGCGTGAATCTGAGAATGATCAGGGATGGATGTACCGGGGTGCCTGCTATCTTGCACTTGGCAAGTTTCGCGAAGCCCTCACCGACCTTGACATGGCGATTGACTGGGGGGCTGAACAGGCGGAAGTCTGGGTCTTAAAAGGCTATTGTCATGTCCAGCTTGGAGAGTATACGGACGCACTTGATGCCTATTACTTTGCCATTGAGATAAATCCTGATGATCCGGTTGCATTTTTCGGCCTTGCAAACACTCTGGTTCATCTTGAAGAGCGGGAACAGGCGATCGATGCCCTGAAAAAAGCTGTAAAGATCGATCCTGACTATGCTGATGCCTGGCGGATGATCGCAGACCTCCTTGCAGATTCAGGCGATATCCCTCAGGCTACCAGTGCATATGAGCATGTCCTCAAGCTTGAACCCTGGGATCTTGATACCCGGTACTCGTACTCAATCCTGAAAGCCGAGTTATCTGATGATAAGGCTGCCGTCACCGATATATTAAATCAGATCATCAATGAAGGCCAGGAGTCGGTCACCTTCTATAATAATCACGGCCTGACTCTGATGCATCTGAAGAAGTATGAGAGTGCTCTCCAGGCATTTAACCGGGCATTGCAACTGGGAAAGGACAATCCCTCCGTCTGGCATAATCACGGTGCTGCCCTTTATAAACTGAAATGGTACAAGGATGCCATGAAATCCTTCCAGCAGTCCTTAAAACTCAATCCGAAAAATGTCAACTCCTGGGTTGGAATCGGAATGGTCGCCGTTGCCCAGTATGAGTTCAGCCGGGCAGCAGCTGCATACACCCATGCAGCAGAGCTCAGTCCCCGGAAAGTAAACATCTGGATCATGCTGGGGGATACCCAGATTGAACGCGGACAATACCAGGAAGCAATTGCTGCATATGAAAAAGCCCTTGAACTGGATCCTGAAAACCCGACCGCCTGGAATCAGCGGGGCCTGGCTCTCCGGCTGCTTGACAGTCACCCGGCCGCTCTTGAATCATTCGAACATGCTGCAGAGACAAAGAATGCAAAGCCGGAGTCATGGATTAACCATGCCATCACCTCCTTTGAGCTGGGAGAGTATAATCAGTCGGTTCATTCATTTGAGCGTGCATGTAAATTCGGGCCGATACCCTCTGACAGCTGGCTGATATACCTGAATGCCCTTGCCTATGAGCATGAAAACCAGAGACTTATCAAGGCCTCAGAACGGTTTATTGAATTGTTTGGACCTGATGCAGAGGTTCTTTTCCTTCTTGGTGTCGCCCAGTATGAGTTGAAACAATATGAGGCAGCCCTGCATCATTTCAGAGAGACATTAAAGCTGGACAAGGACCATACTGATGCCCTTTTCTGGGCCGGTCTGACCCTCCTTGAGCTCTATCAGTTTACCGAGGCAATAACCGCATTTGAGGGAGTGGAAGATAATCATCCGGATGATGATCAGGCCTGGTATTATCATGGGAAGGCACTTGTCGCATTACATGAACTTCAGAAAGCAGAATTTATTCTGAAACATTCGCTCCAGTTAAATGATCAGTCTGCTGATGCCTGGTATCTGCTTGCGGATGTCCAGCATACCAGGAAGGCGTATGCAGATGCCCTGCAGTCTGTTGGAAAGGCCCTTGATCTCTCTCCGTCAAACAATGAGATATTAAAACTGAAGGCAAAGATCCAGGTTGCTCTGGGTTCATTCCGGGGTGCCTGTCAGACATATGCTGCCATCAGTGAGCCTGATGCGAGTGATACTGAGGTTCTTACCGGATACATGCGTGCTTTGTATCACACCGGTCAGTTCAGGGAAGCATATAGTCGTGTCACCCGCCTGCTGGTCAAGGATGAGAAGAATCCTGATCTCTGGAGGATGCGGGCAGAGATTGAACGTGCCCAGGGGTTGTTTGATGAGGCTGCGAATGCTCTTACTGAGGCGTGTAAATATGCCCCGAATAATAAAAAACTCTTATCTTTGCAGGCGATTGTCCTCTATGAAGCAGAGAAATATCCGGAGGCCATATCGGTTATTGACAAAATCCTCGGGTTTGATCCGCTGAATGGTGAGTTATGGAAACGGAAAGGGGCGGCCCATGATAGTCTGCAGCAGTATGACCAGGCTTGTGAATCCTACCTGAAAGCAGCAGAGTTTTTGCAGGATGATCCAGATCTCATACGAAAACTGGGGGTAGCCCTGTATAAGACCGGGAAATGTGACATGTCTCTTCCACGGTTTGACCAGTATCTTGAAGTGGTTCCGGATGATCCTGAGATCTGGGAGATGAAAGGGAAGGCTCTGTTTCATCAGGGGAAGTATGAATCTGCAAGTGCTGCCCTCTCCCAGGCGATCCTTTATCGTCCGGATGATATGGATCTTCTCTTCAGGTATGCACAAAGTCTGATTAAATCCGGTGAGTTGCTGACGGCAATACCTCCGCTGGATCAGGTTATCGAACAGAACCCGGAGAATGCCGAAGCTTGGAAATTGAAGGCAGAGATTGAACAGACGCTTGGGAGAGAGGATGAAGCAGCTCAGGCGGTGGAAGAGGCACTCCGGCAGATCCCTGATGATCCCGGTCTGATGCTGGCACGGGTAAAATCCCTCTATGAGACTGATTCATATGCAGAAGGACTGTCACTTGTTCGCCGGCTCATTGATAAAACTCCGGAGAGTACTGAGGCATGGTCGTTGTATGCAGAGTTACTCTGGATGACTGCAGATCATAATGCCGCTGCGGCAGCATTTGACCGGATTCTGGCTCTTGATGATACCAATGCCAAAGCCTGGTTTTTAAAAGGGGATTCGTTACAGAATGCAGGACGGTTTGAAGAGGCTGCCGTTGCCCATGAGCGGGCGTTCTCTTTAGGTGGTGACCCTTCTGTCGGACTGATGCTCTCAAAAAAGATGCGGTACCTACAGCAGAAGAAGGCCTGAAATCCTACTTTTACTGTATTTGGCAATCCGGAGGTTTATTCTCTTAGTGCCCGTTCTGCCCATAGTAAAAAGTCAGCCTGGGTACGGGTTTGCGGCCCGGCTCCTGCACTCCGCACTATCTTTTCCGCAAGAGGTCTTTCAATTCCTGATGCCATGAGCAGGGCGACAGCAAAAAGACCGGTTCTTCCTATTCCCATCCGGCAGTGAACAAGGATAGAATCTCCTTTTTTGAGGTATTCTGCATATTTTTTTGCCAGTTTCAGAAGGTCATCAGGGCGCTCCGGAACTCCGAAATCTGAAATCGGGAAGCAGTCGATGGTAATTGCCCGATCTTCGTCCCTGATTAGTTTCATATACTCCGGAGATATACTGGCAATCTCATCAAAGCAAGGAAGAGAGATTATCGTCTGAATATTTCGTTTTTCCAGTTCTGATAGAAAGGTCCCTATGTCTTCGTACCTGCCAGGCATAGGATGCAGGAATAAGGATCCAGGCAGGTGGTCAGGGAGGGCGACTTTCCTGAATAGTAATCCTGATGCCTCGAATTCCATGTATCTACACTATCAATATCTGCCGCTTTATATAAAAGTTGCCTGTATGGATCGGTTTTTTCTCACAGAACACCGTCTTTTTGTTTGAAAATCAGAGCATCAGCCAAATCGCTTATATATTCAGCCGACTACCATTCTTACAGCCATTGCATGTGATATACGAGGAGATGGGAACCAGATGAGGGAAAGGGGTAGTATGAGGGCATGGGTACCGGGTATCCTGATCATTCTTTTGTTCTGTATGATCCTGCCATCCTGTTGTAGTGCAGGAATTCCTGTTCAGCAGGTGCAGAATCAGGTTGTGATCTTTTCCGGTCAGATTCCATATGGGGATGGAAATGTGTCAATTCGGGCTGATTCAGGGGCTTTGTATCAGATTCCTGCTATGACACCGGTGGGGATTATCCAGGCACTGGCCGGGACTGGTATGATTTCCCGTTATCGGATTGGGGATGAGCTGATTGATAAGCGTGGTATTTTCACCCTTGACGGGGTAAATTCATATCAGGTGACTGAACATGATGCCTGGTTTGTCCTGGTGAATGGTGTTCAGCTGAGAGAATACCTTCTTCCTTCTGTAGAAGGTCTAAATACCTATCTCCTGAAGGATGGAGATGACGTTCTTTTCGCGTACGGTGATCCGACTCTGCCTGCCAGTGCTGCAAAAGCCCTTATCTGGGTTCAGGTGGGGAGCAAGAATGGGGTGATGCAATTTGTCTCTCCTTCTGCCATGATGGGCCAGTATGTTATTTCACAGATGCCTGTCGTATCAACCCCCGTTCCCACGGTGGTTCCGGTTGTAGAGGTCACCGCCGTTCCGAGTCCTGTTCCCACGGTGGTTCCGGTTGTAGAGGTCACCGCCGTTCCGAGTCCCGTTCCCACGGCGGTTCCGGT
>Ga0208825_1000734_pt1 | contig 28806 bp, 23 predicted proteins | sample AD_UKC113_MetaG_FD_184450 | JGI IMG/M metagenome (GOLD analysis project Ga0208825, IMG submission 184450) | Active sludge microbial communities of municipal wastewater-treating anaerobic digesters from Hong Kong - AD_UKC113_MetaG (SPAdes)... | ecosystem: Engineered > Bioreactor > Anaerobic >...
AGGATTTATGCATTTCTTTTTTTAAAATAAGCATACAATTGCTGGATGAACAAGTATTTATATGCTATGCTATACATTTTTTCCTTTAATGTTAAAAAGTGTGCATTAACCGGAAGTAACCAGATAAATAACTAAAAACTTTCAAATAAACTTCTGATTGTAGTATTGTCAAGTTTATTCCCAGACTTAAGACTTTCAACTTTTGACTGTTGTATATCAAAATAAAATCAAATCAAGAAAATTTTTGCTCTTGACATTTTTTTTCATTTTACGAATATAAATTAAGTTATAAAAAAGGATTTTTTATTTGGATTTTTATAAAAATAAGCGAATTATTATTATTTCCGGGCATTATGGAGTTGGCAAAAGTGAATTCGCTTCAAATTTAGCTATTGCACTTTCTTCATTGGATAAAAAAGTTGCAGTTGTTGATCTTGATATTGTCAATCCCTATTTTACTACTCGAGGTATTACTGATTTTTTAGGTAAATATAGTATAGAAGTTATAGGTCCCTCACGAGAAGCCACTCATGCAGATCTACCGGCTATTCCAAAAGAAGTTGCTGCTGCAATACTTGATGACAATATCAATCTTGTTATAGATCTTGGTGGAGATGCCGCAGGCTCTAAAGCACTTGGAAGGTATAGTGAGATCCTTTCAAAAGTTGGTTACGATTTATTTTACCTTGTGAATGTTAATCGACCTTTTTCAGAGAATCTCGATGGAGTTTTATCTTTTCTTAAAGATATAGAAAATGCTACAAGATTAAAAGTTTCAGGCATAGTTAATTCCACTCATCTTCTTTTTGAAACTTCTCTTGCTGATCTCAACAGGGGAGAAGAAGTATGCATAGAGGTTAGCAAAATACTTTCTATCCCATATAGATATCTTGTATTACCAAGCTGGCTTTTAGAAGAGTATAATAAGTCAAATTTTAAGACTAAAGCGCAGGAAGTTTTTCCTCTTGATCTCACATTACGACCAGTCTGGTTGGGGATGGATAATCTTGATTGATTAAAATTATGATTTTTATCGAATTTTATTATTAAATATAAATTTCATTCTCCAGTTTCATTTATTTAATATTAATACTATTCATAATGTGTTTAAAGATTTTATCAAAATAAAATGGAGGAATTCATGCCAAAAGGAAAAGTTACATTTGCTACTGAATCCTGCAAGGGTTGCGAACTATGTACCACTGTATGCCCTGTAAAAATTGTTATTATGGATTTTACCAGAATGAATACAAAAGGGTACAATATTGCCACTGTAAAAGATATGGATAAGTGCAATGCATGCGGAAGCTGTGCTAAAATCTGTCCAGATTCAGTTATTACAGTTGAAAGGATAGATTAAAGAAGTCTAAAACTATAGATATTGATAAATGCAGTTATATCAATCTAATACTTCTAGTACCTACAAAAATAGAATTTACTATAAAGAAGTGTTTGCCTGGTAAATATTTTTTGATAGAACTGCAAAAAGTATTTCTAGTTTGATTAGTTTAAAATAAAAGAGGGATGTGATGGGAAAGAAAATTTTAATGAAAGGAAACGAAGCTGTTGCTGAAGCAGCAATAAGAGCAAATTGCAGATTCTTTTTTGGATATCCGATTACTCCTCAAAATGAAATTCCAGAATATATGTCTAGAGAATTACCAAAAAGGGGAGGAGTTTACTTACAGGCAGAAGCAGAATTTGCTGCCATCAACATGATATACGGTGCAGCTGGTTCTGGTGCAAGAGTTATGACATCTTCTTCATCACCAGGAATATCATTGATGGCTGAAGGAATCTCCTATATTATAGGAGCTCAACTTCCATGTGTTTTAGTAAATATGGTAAGAGGTGGTCCAGGACTTGGTAATATTGCCCCTGCTCAGTCAGACTACAATCAGGCAGTTAAAGGAACTACTCATGGCGATGTTCATCTTATAGTTCTAGCACCTTCCTCGATTCAAGAAGCTGTGGATCTCATGTATGATGCTTTTGATCTGGCTGATCTGTATAGGAACCCAGTTCTGGTTTTAGGTGATGGTATGATAGGTCAGATGATGGAACCTGTAGAATTTAAAGAGGCTACAAATAAGAAATTACCTCCCAAAACATGGGCAGCTACTGGTACAAGGAATTCTCCCGATGGTAAGAGAAGAATAATAAACTCGCTTTTTATGGAACCAGAAGATCTTGAAAGCTTAAATCTGGCACTACAGAAAAAATATAAAGAAGTTGTAGAGAAAGAAGTTAGATATGAGTTGTATAAGATGGACTCTAAACTTGATGTTATCTTTACAGCTTATGGTACAACTTCTCGAATAGTTAAATATGTTATAAAAAAACTGGAGGAGGACGGGATCCATGCCGGTCTTATTCGACCTATTACTCTATGGCCATTCCCACAGCAAATAATAGGCGAATATGCCAGCAATTCTTCGGCTAAAGCATTTGTATCTGTAGAAATGTCAAGTGGTCAGATGGTTGAAGATGTAAGGCTTTCTGTTAATGGTAAAAAGCCAGTATATTTTTATGGAAGAACTGGTGGAATTGTTCCAGAGCCTAAAGAAATAATTTCTTATGTAAAATCTATATTATAAGATTTTCGAAAGAGTTAAGAGTATAATATTTTAGCATCCAATTAATAATTTCTTAAATCGCTTTTATCAGGATGCTTTTGGTTTAAAAGAAAATTAAAAAGGAAAAATAATGGGAAAGATAGTATATGAAAAATCTAAAGGATTAACCGATACTCCTCTTCATTATTGTCCTGGTTGCTTGCATGGAGTCGTTCACAAATTGATTGCTGAATGTTTGGTTGAGCTTGATATACTGGATAAAACCATTGGAGTTGCTCCAGTTGGTTGTGCAGTATTTTCTTATAGATATTTTAACTGTGATATGCATGAAGCTGCTCATGGAAGAGCTCCCGCTGTCGCTACTGGTATAAAAAGAGCGCTACCCGATTCTGTGGTATTTACCTATCAAGGAGATGGAGATCTTGCTTCAATTGGAACTGGAGATATTGTCCATGTAGCACATCGTGGAGAGAAGATAACTACGATTTTTATAAATAATGCAATATATGGTATGACCGGTGGGCAGATGGCTCCAACAACATTACCAGGACAGAAAACTACTACTTCACCTTATGGAAGAGATCCAGCACATTGTGGAATGCCATATCGTGTCTCTGAAATGCTTGCAACTATCCCTTCCGCTGCATATATTACCAGAGTCTCAGTATACGACATTCCTCATATAGTAAGAGCAAAAGCTGCCATCAAAAAAGCTTTTCAAATGCAAATAGAAGGGAAAGGATTTTCTCTTGTTGAGGTTCTTTCGACATGTCCTACAAACTGGGGTCTGACTCCTATAGAGTCAATTTCCTGGTTGAAAGAAAATATGGAACCGTATTATCCATTAGGCGTTTACAAAGATGTATCAGCAAGCGAGGGAGGAAACTAATGCACGAAGAAATTATAATCTCTGGTTTTGGTGGACAGGGAGTTATGCTTCTGGGGAAGTTTTTATCTGAAGCGGCTATGGAAGAGAATAAACAGGTGTCCTGGCTTCCTTCTTATGGTCCTGAAATGCGAGGTGGAACGGCAAACTGTCATGTTATAATCTCAGATGAACCTATAGCGTCTCCAGTAATAGTTGAAAGTACTATGCTTGTAGCGATGAACAGACCTTCACTTGAAAAATTTCAGAAAACTATAAAAAAAGGTGGTGCTCTATTTATAAATTCTTCAATAATCGATATTGATACTGATAGATCAGATGTAATTGTCTACAAAATTCCTGTAAACGATATTGCTAGCAAAATAGGATCTCAAAAGATTATAAATATGGTTATGTGTGGAGCTATGATTCAAGCTAAAAAATTAGTCAGTATCGATACTATGATCAATGTGTTTAAGGAAAATCTTACTGGAAGCAAGGAAAAATTTATTGACCTTAATATTGCTGCTCTTAAAGAAGGAATGAAATATTTTTCTGAAAATTATAAATCTTAGCTAATTAAAAGAAATTCATCCTTAAAATTATTTTTTTCGCTTTTCACAAATAGATAAAAAGATTATGAATCTATTTTATTTTTTTTCACATATTTATTTTATGGGAGATAGCTATATTGCTATCTCCATTTTTTTAAAATAATATGATTTTTTTATAGATCTTCTTTTAAATTATCATTTGAAAATTCATTAATCAAAAATTCATTTCAATTTATTATTATAGTAAAGTTAACATCTATAAAAATTGGATACCTCAGCATTTTTATTTAAATGCATTTTTCTTTCATTCAAAGTGGATAGAAAAAATAAAGAAAATCATAAAAATTTATTTAATTAGTTGACAAAATGAAATGATTGTGTTATTAAATTAATAGTGAGTGAGTGCTCACATTGTTTCTTATTAATGTTTATATTACAGTTTTTTTTATTAATATTTCTTATTTTAGAATATTAATATTAATACACTATCATGCATCTTTAGATAGTAAATATTTGTATTTATATATTTGTACAAAAGTAGAGATTTTTGAATTTTATTAAAAAAAATATACGAAGGGAGAGCAAATATGGTATTGGTAACAGGTGGAGCCGGATTTCTTGGAAGTGTTCTTGTAAAGAAACTTATTGAGTTAAACAAAAAGGTTAGAATTCTTGCATTAAAAAACGAGGATCTTTCATCTTTAAAAGATTACGATCTGGAGGTTGTTTATGGAGATGTTAGAGATGAAAAACTTATATATGAAATAATGGAAAATGTTGATGAAGTATATCATCTTGCAAGTATGATTTCTATAACTTCAAATAAACCAGATGTCTTATATGATATAAATGTTAATGGTGTTGTTAATGTTGCTAAAAATGCATTGAAAAGAAATGTAAAATCGATGGTCTATGTTTCTTCTATTCATTCTTTTGCTGATCTAATAAATGGATTTGTTATCGATGAAACTATACCTATATCACCTATCAATGCAATTGGGACTTATGGGAAGACAAAAGCTATTGCTACTTTAAAGATCAAAGAATATGTTGAGAAAGGTCTGAATTGCAAGATAGTTTGTCCCTCAGGAATAATTGGTCCTTTCGATTACCGACCATCGCGTATGGGAAAGCTTATACTTGATTATTTAAAAGGTAAAGTTTGGTATACTCTAAATGGAGGATACAATTTTGTAGATGTTAGAGATGTAGCTGAAGGTTGTATCCTTGCTTCACAATATGGAAAAAAAGGTGAAATCTATCTACTTACTGGTGAATATCTTTCATTTGATGAACTTTACAAACAGATAAGTTTGAAAATAAAAAAAGAAAAAAAACTTATACGTATTCCAGATTTTATATTATCTATTGTTGCATATATTGAAGATATTTTTGTTAATAGACGTGGTAGAGAGCCTCTCGTAACTGCTGAATCACTTACTATTATAAAAAGTAATGCGAAAGCAAGCTGCAAAAAAGCTACTGATGAACTTGGTTATAGCTATAGACCTATAGATCAAACGTTAAATGACACGGTCGATTGGTTTTTATTTTACTTTAAAGATGAAATCAATAGATCAAAAAAGTTATCATCCAGGAAGCACACCAAAACTTTACAGATAAGTAATAGGTAAAGCCTTTTATTTTTTTATAAAAAAGGTATCATCTTCTTGATGAAATCAATAATAGTAACAATTCAAGAAAATAGATATTCATTTTCTCCATTAATAACTATATCCGAGTTTTTTAATGTTGATGTAGATATCTTGTTTTTGAAGGATATTTCGCAGAATCTAGATGATTCGCAATATTTAGAAAATATCAAACAGCAGATTTTGAAAAGTCGATTAAAAGTTGATAACGAAGAACTAAATATCTTTTTTTTCTCTATACATGGATGGTTCAGACGATTTTTTTTATCCACTGTATATATTTTAAAAAAATACTTTCCAGATTCGTTATTTATAGCTGGTGGACCTGATGTCGTCGGTGCTCCAGATCTTTATTTTAAATATTTTGATATTTTATCCATACAGGAAGGGGAATTATTTTTAATAGATCTTTTTGAATTGTTACAAATAATTGAAAAAAGAATGATAGATGATCTTATTATCTCAGATATAGCATTCAGCTATTCACAATTTTCCAGAATAAACTTTAAGACTATAAATTCACCAGACAAATTTTTTTCTGAAAAACAAACAAAAAATCTGTATGTAATACCAGCTTCTTTGTTAAGATCAAAGAAATTTCTTATAGATTACTATATCAAAAATAGTGAGGAATTATCTCTCACTAAAAGTTTACTTGAAATTATTAACTGCAAGATCAATCAAATCGACGATTATAAAGATATATTTAAATTTTTCCCACTATTTCCAATAAGAAATAATTTTTACCATCCTCTTGAAATAGTTAGAGGATGTCCACAAGCCTGTAAATATTGCCAGGTTGGTTATTTTTTTGGTAAAATCCCACGCTGCAAAGATCTGGATATACTTAAAATTTTTATTTTCTACCAGCTTAAAAATAATAAGAAACATATAAGATTTATTTCTCCTAACCTTGCTTTGTATTTTGAAAAAAGCTCAATATCTGAAAAGATTGACCAATGGATCCAGCTTATTGAGGATGTTCAAGCTTACTCATATAGGTTTCAAATAAAGCCAGAAATATATCTTGGTTCCTTTCCATCTGAGCTTTCACTTAGTTATTTGAACTCTGAATTCCTTGATTTTATAGCTAAGTATAGTGCTTCAAAGATTTTAACTATAGGTGTTCAGACTGTTTCAAAAGAATTGCAGAACTTTATTGGCAGATACGATCCTCTGGGAATCCTCGATGAAGCTATTGATTTTTCAGTCAAAAAATCTCTCATCCCAATAATTGATATTATTTTTGGGTTGCCTTATGAAACTGATAGCCATAGAGATATTACACTTTCATTTTTAGAAAAAAAATTGAATGATAATGTTACAGCAAATATACACTATTTTCTTCCAATAGCGGGAACACCTTTTGAGGATTTTGAACCTTCGCCTATAGGTAAAAATGATCTTAAAAGGATCTTAAATCTCCAGGCGAAAGGTTTTGCCAGAGGAAATTTTTTAAAACAAATGTCAGATTATAGAACAAGACTCAAGATTCCGGATAATTTGTGAATCTTTTAAATTAGTTGTTTTTTTTAAAAAGGTTGAAAGTTGTTTTTCAAATTTACAAAATTTGAAAACTATGTAATATATACGAGATGGAAAATATAAGAAATTTTTGTATTATTGCGCATATTGATCATGGCAAATCAACTCTTGCAGATAGATTAATTGAAGAGTGCGGCTTATTACCTAAAGAGGAGAAGGATAAACATAATCAACTTTTGGATACTTTAGAAATAGAGAGAGAAAGAGGAATAACGATCAAGTCTCAATCTGTTAGACTTGAATACAAATATAAAGATAAATCATACATTCTAAATCTTATAGATACTCCCGGACATGTTGATTTTTCATACGAAGTTTCAAGAGCATTAGCTGCTTGTGAAGGAGCTCTTCTGGTTGTTGACGCTACTCAAGGGGTAGAAGCTCAGACTTTGACAAATTTTCATCTTGCATTTGACTCAGACCTTGAAATTATTCCGGTTATCAATAAAATTGATCTTATAAATGCTGAAGTTGAAAAGGTAAGCAAAGAACTTGAAGATGAACTGGGATTTATTCCAGAAGATATTGTAAGTGTATCTGCCAAAAAAGGAATAAATATTGATAAGCTTTTAGCGGCAATTATAAAGATAATTCCTCCTCCAATGGGAGATGAATATAAACCATTAAGAGCTTTAGTTTTTGATGCCATTTATAATAATTATAAAGGTGTAGTAGTACATATAAGGCTTTTTGACGGTTCGATTAAGCCAGGAGATGAAATTATATTTTATAGTAAAGGCAAACCTTTTATAGTAGAAGAAGTGGGCTATCTCAAGCTAAAATATACTCCTACAGATAAGCTTGTAGCAGGTGAAGTTGGATACTTTACTGCTACAATAAAGAATATTGAAGATGCAAGGATAGGAGACACAGTAACTTATTCGGTAAATCCATGCAGCGATCCGCTACCTGGCTATAAAGATGTGAAGCAATATGTTTTTTCATCTATATATCCTTTAGATTCTACTCAATTTGAAAATCTTGCAGATAGCCTGGAAAAATTAAAGCTTACAGACCCTGCATTGACTTATGAAAAAGACAGTTCTGCTGCTCTTGGATTTGGTTTTAGATGTGGATTTTTAGGCATGCTTCATCTTGAAGTTATAGAGGAAAGGCTGGAAAAGGAGTTTGGAATTAATATAATACTCACAGCGCCATCGGTTAAATACAGGATAAAGATTACCGGGCAAAAAGATATTATTGAAATAGATAAAGCAGCAGATTTTCCTGATCCTTCGATTATTGAAAATAGTTATGAACCTTATATTATTTCTGAGATCATAACTCCAGAAGAATTTGTTGGAAATTGCATAAAACTCTGTGAGGATTCAAGAGGGACACAGATTGGTCTTGAATATCTTGGTTCAAAACGTATTCTTCTCAAATATGATATGCCAATGGCTGAAATTCTTTTTGATTTTTACAATAAGTTAAAATCTACTTCAAAAGGTTATGCTAGTTTGGATTATGATTTTAATGATTATAAACCGGCTAAATTGGCTAGACTGGATATTTTAGTTGCAAAAGAAAAAATTGATGCATTTTCCATGATCGTTTTTGAGCCAAATGCGCAGAAAATAGGTCGTGAAATAGTAGAAAAGTTAAAAGATATTATACCAAGACAGCAGTTCGTTGTAGCCCTTCAGGCAGCCATAGGTGCAAAAGTTGTAGCTCGAGAAACGATATCACCATATAGAAAAGATGTACTGGCAAAATGTTATGGTGGTGATATAACAAGAAAAAGAAAACTCCTTGAAAAACAAAAAGAAGGCAAAAAGAGAATGAAGCGCTTTGGTCATATTGATATTCCTCAAGATGCTTTTATTCGAGTACTTAAAGCTGATGATAATGACTGACCTATAAATTTAAAAAAAATAAAACTTTTATTTTCTTGATTGTCTGGTTTTTGTATATTATAATTGTAGATGAATGCATGATTAAATAAAATAATATTAATAAAATAACGATTCTTCGTAAAATGTGGAGGATATATGTTGCTATCAAAAGAATTATTTATTGAAAATGTGCCTGATATTCAAGGTAAGAAAGTGCTTTTAAGGGTGGATTATAATGTTCCTACTGACGAGCAAGGACAGACTATTACAGATGATTCGAGAATAAGAATGAGCATCCAGACGATCTCATATCTTTTATCAAAAGACTGCAGGATTATTTTAATGTCTCACAAGGGAAGACCAAAAGGGAAGAGGACTGAAAAGGAAACCTTAAGGATCATCAAACCTGCATTAGAAAATATTTTGACCGAAAACCAGATTAAATACAATTCTGTGAAGTTCGTAGATGATTGTATTGGTCCAAAGGTTAAAAGTGAAATTGATTTACTTCAACCTAAAGATATTTTGATACTTGAAAATCTTAGATTTTACAAAGAAGAAGAAGATAATGATGATAATTTTGCAAAGAAACTTGCAGAGCTTGGTGATCTTTATGTTTCCGATGCTTTTGGCGCTGCGCATAGAGCTCATGCTTCAGTTGAGGCAATAGCAAAATATATACCTCACTATTATGGCTTCCTTATAAGAAATGAAGTAACTAACCTTAATAAGATCCTGTTAAATCCAGTTGAACCAGTTGTCGCAATAATTGGAGGAGCTAAAGTATCGTCTAAAATTGATGTTCTTAACCAGCTTATTAAAAAAGCCGATTATATACTTATTGGCGGTGCTATGGCGTATACTTTTTTGCGTGCTAATGGGCTTGAGGTTGGTAAATCGCTCATTGAACCTGAATATGTGCAGACAGCATACAGTATATTAAGTGAAGCTGCTAAAGCCAGGGTGGAATTTGTTCTTCCAGTTGATCATATTATGGCTTTTGATACTTCTTTATCGGCAAAAAGATTTAAATCTAAGGGACCAGATATAGATCCCGATAAAATGGGTGTTGATATTGGCCCAAAGACGATTACTCTTTTCAAAAGTTATATAAAAAAGGCTAAAACTATTTTCTGGAATGGACCACTGGGAGTTTTTGAGGTTCCTCAATTTGCAAAGGGAACATTTAAGATTGCTTCCATAATAGCTAAAACCAAAAGTTTTAAAGTTGTTGGTGGTGGTGATTCCGTCGCTGCTATAGCTGCAACCAAACTTGAATCAAAGTTTGACCATGTATCTTCTGGTGGTGGAGCATCACTTGAATATATCGAAGGAAAGAAATTGCCAGGTCTTGCAATTTTCGAGTAATATAAGTATTATTTTATTTTTACCAATAACTTCTGAAAGTGCTCTCCTGACTAACTATTTTGTGAGAGATTTAAAATAGTCTATTCGCAACCAAACTGCGAAGAGAGTAAAATATTATAATAAAATAAAGCAAGGGATTTTTATGAAAGCGCTGATAGCCGGAAACTGGAAGATGAATCTTAACTTAAATGAAGCCATAGAACTTGTTGAAAAGTTAAAAAACTCATGCAGCAATGCAAGGGATGATATACTCATTTGTCCTTCATTTGTATATCTGCAAAAAGTCGGAGAATTGATTAAAGATTCAAATATACTTCTTGGTGCACAAAATATGTATTTTGAAAAAAAAGGTGCATTCACAGGAGAAGTTTCAGCTCAGATGCTTGTCGATATGGGGGTAAAGTATGTTATCTGTGGGCATTCTGAGAGGAGAAACATCTTTAACGAAAACGATGAAATAGTATATAAAAAGGTTTTTTCAGCTTTGCAAAATGATTTAATCCCTATTCTTTGCGTTGGAGAGAATCTTACTGAAAGGGAGAATAATGTTTATCTTGAAAAGGTTAGAAATCAAATAGAGTATATATTTAAAAAGATTAACTTTGAAAATAATTCTGAAAGTGCTGGCAGGATAGTTATAGCCTATGAGCCAATATGGGCTATCGGTACTGGCAAAAATGCTCTACCAAAAGATGCCTTTTTAATGCATAAAACTATAAGAGCGACCCTTCAGGAGATAGTTGGTAGTGTTTTTGCTAATTCTATTAGAATAATCTATGGTGGCTCCGTAAATCCCGAAAACATTGATGATCTTATGAATGTTTCTCAAATAGATGGAGTTCTCGTCGGTGGAGCATCTTTGTCATTTGAATCATTCAATAGGATTATTAATTATAAAGTAACTCAATGCTGATTTTGCTGTATTTACATGTTAGACTTTTAAATATAGTCTTCTTGACTTTCGACTTTTGATTGTTATACTTTTTTTGCACTTTTATGCCATTGATGATATTTTCATATCACTGCGATTTTTTTGATAATAATATAAAAATATTTTTGTTCTAAATAGGCTCTTCGCTTGTTTGTTAGGTTAAGTCTTGCCAATAAATTGTTTGTAAATGTAGAAAAAGAGAATTAGTAACCACGCAAAAAGGCGAAGATGGCATAATATCATTTCTTGCAGGAGGAACTTTCATGATTACTTTTTTAACAATTATATTTATTATTTTCTCTCTTCTATTGATCTTTGTTGTAGTATACCAGTATAGGATAAAAAACTCTTTAAAAGGAAGACAGAGTCCAGAAAAAGAAAAACTCTTAAACTGGTTGGTTACGGGTATTGGAGTTGTATTTTTTGTTGTTGTATTTTTATTGGCTTTTGCATACAATAGACAGGCAATGCAGGATAAAAAAGTCATTGAAGATCTTTCCAAAACTTCGACTCAGCCTACCAACTCGGAGCAGGTAACACCAGAATCAACTCCTGTTGAAACTACTCAACCAGCTACTGAATCTACTGGAACTCAGAATACCAATCCATAAAACTTTTTTCTTTTTTAAACTTTTAACCTCTTGCTTTCGACTTTTTGCTACCTACTTTTGAAACAATAATGTTGAGTAATACTTATTTTGTTGTATAATATTATTAGTTTTTCAACTTGTTTTTATTTCCTGACTGTTGATTTTTATCTTTTTTAATATTTTACCGGTAAAAATGTTGGGAGGAGTTAATGGCTGAAATTCATGTAAAGAGTATAAATGATATTGTTTCAAAAGTAGATGAAGATATTGATAGCAAAAAGATCAAAAATACAGTAGTTCAGGTTATTCGTTTTCTTATTGATAAATACGAATTTGCTCTTGATGTTCTCGATGTTAAAGAAATAAAAGAGATTGAAAAGATAAGACATCTTCCAAATTCCCTTCCTTTTATTATTGGACTGCTCAATCTTCGGGGAGACATTATACCTATTTTTGATCTTACAAAAAAATTAGAGCTTGAAAATATATCGGTAGAGAAGTTAGCCAGTATTGGTGAAAAAAGTGGTAAATTAGAGGCTTTTGAAAATGAAAAGGTTGAATTCGTAGAATCGTCAAATAAAAGTAATATAAACGATAAGGTAGAAGAGTTTAATATTGAGAGTTTTTCCAATGAAAAAGATTCTCTTGATGTAAATTCTTATATTTCAACTTCAGATACTGATCAGCACATGAAAAAAGAATTAGATCAAGACGATAGAACCAATATAGAGCCACAAATCTTTGAGGATTTTTCAGATACTCGAAGTATTATTGTTTGCAAGGTTGAAAATGAACTTTTTGGGATTTTGGTTGACAGGATTATTAAAGTTCAGTATTTATCATCTGATGAATATGAAAAATCACCTCAATTATTCGATTTTATAGGTAACAATTTTGTTAAGGGTTTTGCAAAAATAGAAGGGAAGATTATAGTTGTCCTGGCTCTGAAGAATTTATTTTATTAATCCCCTGAAAAGTTAAAAATATCAAAGGTTATCCTTACAATATTCAAACATATTTAAACGAAATTAAATAAAACAATAGATAGAAGAGGTGAGAATGAAAATTATTCAATATAAAGATAAGAAACCAGTCATAAAAGAAGATGTTTACGGGTTTGATTCCACAGTAATAATAGGGGATGTTTATATTGCATCACATGTATTTTTACTTCCAAATATTGTTATCAGGGGTGATTTAAATAAAATTTTAATCGATGAGTATACAAATATTCAGGATGGAACAGTTATACATACCGACTCCAATTTTTCTACAACTATTGGCAAGCGAGTTACATGTGGACATAATGTTATATTGCATGGGTGTATAGTAGATGATGATGTGCTTCTTGGCATGGGTTGTATTGTACTTAACGGTGCACATATCCCTTCAAAAGTTATAATAGCTGCAGGTTCACTCATTGGACAAAATAAGACACTTGAATCCGGCTATTTATATGCCGGGATACCAGCCAGGAAGGTACGAGCTCTGGTTGATCAGGATTATAAATATATTGAACAAGCAAATAGAATATATATCGACTTAAAGCAAAATTATCAAAATGGCTCTATTTAAGGTTCATCCAGCAAATTATCTTCTAACTCTTCGTTAGTTTTTAAGACCTGGCTATACAAAGAAGAATTACCAGGAGCCTATTTTTTATATTCGCTTCTTTTTTAGAAGTAAGTTATAAAAAGAAAAGTAAAAGATAAACAATCATATTTATTATTATTGTTATAAGGATTTATACATTTCTTTTCTTAAAATAAGCATGCACTTGCTGGATGAACAAGTATTTATCTACTATACTATACTATATAAATATTGCCTTAATATTAAAAAGCACACATTAACCGCAAGTACCTTATTTACTCATATAATTTTGATAATTTTAAGGTTAAAAAGTTATTTAAGCTGATGAAATCAAAGGAAAAATTATTATCAAACTTGAATATCGCTTTTATCAATCCACCAATTCTTGATTTTGCTATGTACAATTTATTTGCAGAGCCCCTCGGGATATTAAAATCGATCTATGCCTGTAAAAAATTTGGAGCCAATGTTATATACATAGATTCGCTTGATAGAACATTTGATAAAACCTTTTTTGAAAAAGGTTCAATTTCTCCAACATTTAAAGATAATGGAAGTGGAAAATACTGGAAAAAACTTGTTGATAAACCCGAACAGCTTCAATTTGTCGATAGAGAATTCTATAGATTTGGATTGGATTTCGAAAAAGTGAGTAACCTCATTAAAATAAAAATGTCAGAACCAGATTTGATAGTAATATCAATAGTTTTTACATATCATTATCTTGCAGCGAGAAGATTACTTGAAATTCTTAAAAATGACTTTCCTGGAACAAAAGTAATTTTATCAGGTATTTATCCGACTATCTATTTTCAACACGCTAAAACTCTTGGATTTGATGAGGTATTTACTGGAAATGTGGTTTCATTTGTATCGGAACTTTTAAAAAGATACTCTTTAACTGATATCGATACCCTCCATTGTAGTGATATTATATTAAAAGCCAATAAACAAGATGAGTATTATAATGATGAATCAGATTCATTTTCAGATTTTTTGCCAGATTGGGATGCAGTAAAAGATCTTCCATATGGCATTATTCGATTAACAAAAGGTTGTCCATTTTCATGTCCTTATTGTGCTTCAAATATAATAAGTGGAAAGTTTGAAAAACTATCTATAGGTTATTCTCTTAGCCAGATGCGTTATTTTGCTAAAAGAAAAATATACAATATAGCATTTTATGATGACGCTTTACTCATAGATAAAGAACATTTTATCACCTTCATGGAAAAAGCTCTTGAAATATCGACAAATTTCAGATTTTATTTACCAAATGCAATACATATTGCAAGAGCAGATGAGGATATTTTTAAATACCTTAAATATTTTCGAATGATTAGATTTGGACTTGAATCTTTGAATATGGATGACTTTAAATATGGAAATAAGTTTAATCAGGATGAATTAAATCATCTTATAAATAATATTGAAAGGTTTAATATTGATAAAAGATCTATTTCTTTCTATATATTATTTGGTTTACCCGGGCAAGACTTTACAGAAGTTGAAAGAACGGTAAAAGGTGCGTTGAAACTTGGTATAAGTCCAAGATTTGCTGAATTTTCGCCCATTCCCGGGACAAAAATATTTGATCTTGCAAAAGAAGAAAGCTTAATGAGCAATTTAAAGTTAAATATAGAAGAACCTCTATATCAAAATCCCTGCATATATCCATATTATGCTACAGAGTTTACGATAGAACGTATGAAATACTTAAGAAGTCTTGTTTATGATAAAAAATAGGAACTTCCCTTTAATGGGTACTTTATAATATTAAAAGAATAAAGTTATAGCATAATATACTCGTTTATACAGCAAGTACATACTTATTTACAGCAGTAAAAAGTCGAAAATCAGGAAAAATACTTTTATCAATACAGTCCAAAGTACAAAAGTCACAACTTTGGGAATAGAGTCCAAATTTGCCGGATGAACCTGAAAATAAATAATAGATCTTAGATTTTGGAAAAAAGATTGTTAAAAGTAAATTTACCCCCAGAACAGATTTTAAATCAATTTGAACAGTCACTTATTTTTTAATGGGCTTATAGATCTTAAATAACCAATTTCTTTTTTTAACACAGCTACAAGTTTATCCACATCATCTCTTGTATTTTCTCTACCAAATGAGAAACGGATAGATCCATGCGCTAGTTCAGGGTCGTTGTAAAGAGCCATCAAAACATGGCTTGGTTCAAGGCTTCCAGTAGAACAAGCACTACCTGTTGAGACACTAAATCCGTTCAAATCCAGTCGTAATAGTATCGATTCGCCTTCAACAAATTTGAAAGTAACATTTGATGTTCCGCAGAGTCTTGGCGAATTTTTACCATTTATAATTATATTATCAATCTCATTACTTATTCTAAACTCAAAATAATCCCTTATCTGCTTTATTCTTTTGATTTCTTCATCCATCTCTCTGGTCAAAGCCTTACATGCTGCTGCTAAAGCCACTATACCAAGCGTATTTTCAGTACCAGCTCTGAAACCTTGTTCTTGATGCCCACCATGTATCAAAGGGGTGAAGTTTTTCTTCATCTTATTAAAATCTTTAATATAAAGTAGCCCCAAACCTTTTGGAGCGTAAAGTTTATGAGCTGATATAGAAGCCGCATCTATAGGCAAACTTGAGAGATTGATATTAACTTTTCCAATTGCCTGAACAAGATCAGTGTGAAAAATTGCTTCCGGTGCTTTTTCTTTTATTATGGAAGCAATTTTATCGATGGGTTGAATAGTTCCAATTTCGTTATTTGCATACATTATTGAAACAATACCGGTTTTACTGGAAAGTTCCTTTTCAAGTTCGTCGAAAAGGATAAGGCCATTACTATCAACATTTAAAAAAGAGACAGGAATACTGTTGTTTTTTAAAAATCGAGCTGTTTCAATAACTGAAGGATGCTCTATTTTGCTGGTAATTAGTTGATTATTCTTATTTTTGCTGAACAAAAGAGATTTCAGTACAGTATTGTTTGATTCTGATCCACAGGAGGTAAATATTAGATCTTCTTTTTTTGCACCTAAAAATTGGCTGATAATATCCTTTGATTCTTCGATCTTTTCTTTTACCATTCTTCCTGTTTCATGCATAGAACTTGGATTTCCGTAGTAATCTAAAAAGGAGATTATGGCTTCTTTAACCTCTGGATGTAAAGGAGTCGTTGCATTATTATCAAGATAAACATTCATTTTAATACTCGTTTTATCTTATTTTCCTTTAAAAGTGGGAGAGGAGTAAAACTCATCGATATATTTTTTCATAATATCTTTTGCATTATCAATACACTTACCACAGGTAGTTCCGAGCTTTGTTCTCTGTTGCAGAGTTTCAAGGTTAATGGCTCCATCAAGAACCTCAAGTTTTATATCCTCTTCTGTAACATTGTTACATTCGCATACTATAGGTGATGCAAAATCTTTAGAATATGGGTTTTCCATATTCTGTTTTTTAAAATAATCATCTATTGCTGCTCTTAAAGCTTTATCACCCAATACGGAGCAATGTATTTTATTTGATGGAAGCTCATCGAGTTCTTTTACTATATCTTCTGGTTTTATTTTATATGCATCTTCAAGCTTCATCCCGCCGTTCTTTGTCACAATAACCGAAAGAACAGAAGTAGATGCTATCGCAGAGGCGCAACCGTAAGTTTTCCATTTCAAATCATATATCCGATCGTCTTTAACCTTAATAAAAATAACCATCATATCACCACAAGCAGTGGAACCAACTATGCCAACCCCATCTGGTTTGTACTCTTCTTCACTAACATTTAAAACATTTTGCGGATTTAAAAAGTGTTGCTTGACTTTTTCAGTATATACCCAACCTGGATTATTGCTCATTAACAAACACCTCGCATAAAGAATATAATTGAAAAATTGAAAAATTACAATAGCAAAATAGGGTAGATTTTAGTTCAAATACATTTGATAAAATAGAGAAAAAAACATATAAGAAAAAAGGCATCTGAAGAAATCAGATGCCTGAGTTAAATAAAGAGGAAAACCTATTTAAGAGAGTTCAAAGTGCTGGCTATTGCATCGAGAAATTCTTCGCTGGAAAGTGATTGTGAAGGAGCAGGGTCAGCTAATCTTGCAAGGTCACCTGTCATCTTGCCATCTTCTATTGTTTTTATTGTAGCTTTTTCAAGTTTTTCTGTGAAAGCAATAAGTTGAGGGATATTATCAAGTTCACCTCTTTTTTTCAAGGCTCCAGTCCAGGCAAAAATAAGAGCAACTGAGTTTGTAGATGTCTTTTCACCTTTAAGATATTTATAGTAGTGTTTTTGTACTGTACCATGAGCAGCCTCAAACTCAAAATATCCTTTTGGAGATACTAAAACTGAAGTCATCATGGCAAGTGAACCAAATGCTGATGCTACCATGTCAGACATAACATCTCCGTCGTAGTTCTTACAAGCCCATAGAAAACCACCTTCGGACTTCATAACTCTTGCCACTGCATCATCGATAAGAGTATAAAAATAAGTAATACCAGCTTTTTCAAATTTATCTTTAAACTCATTGTTAAAGACTTTATTGAAAATATCTTTAAAAACTCCGTCGTAAACTTTACATATAGTGTCTTTAGTTGCAAACCATAGGTCAACCTTTTCGGAAAGAGCATAGATAAAACAAGCTCTGGCAAAGCTTTCAATAGAAGACTCAAGATTATGTATACCCTGAATAACGCCAGGTTCCTTCATCTCCATGATTGTGACTCTTGTTTCTTTTCCACTTGCAGAAGTAAAGACAATTTCTGCTTTACCAGGCTCAGTAACATGTAACTCCTGACCTTTATATATATCACCATATGCGTGACGTCCAATTATTATTGGGTTCTTCCATGATGGAATGGATGGTTTAACATTTTTAACAAGTATGGGTTTTCTAAAAACAGTACCATCCAGGATGGCTCTAATAGTTCCGTTAGGACTTGGCCACATCTTTTTAAGGTTATATTCCTTAACTCTTTCTGCGTTTGGAGTAATGGTGGCACATTTTACTCCCACACCATACTTCTTTATAGCTTCTGCTGCTTCAAAGGTAACTTTATCATCCGATTTATCTCTTGCTTGTAAACCAAGATCATAATATTCGACTTTTAGATCAACATATGGATTAATAAGTTTTTCTTTAACTATTTTCCAGAGGACACGGGTCATCTCGTCCCCATCCATCTCAACAAGTGGGGTACGCATTTGAATTTTGTCTGGCATAAATTTCTCCTTCTAATCAATTATGTTCAATTGCTTTTAACAAAATAATAATAAAAATCAACAAAATTTTAAATTGAATTTTTTTATTAATAATTTATTTTATTTTTGTTAAATGTTTTTACTGCTTAATTTATGGAGAATTTGATGACAATAGCCTTTGAGACAGCTGGAGGACTCGCAATATTCCTTCTTGGTATAAACTTTTTTTCCGAAAGCTTAAAAAAAATGAGCTCTCATAGTGTTAAAAGGTTTCTTGAGAAGGTAACCTCTTCACCACTTTCAGGAACTCTTGTTGGTTTAGCGGTAACAGCCTTGATTCAATCTTCTTCAGCGACAACGGTACTTACAGTAGGTTTTGTTAATTCCGGTTTAATGACTTTTTCTCAGGCAATAGGGATAGTTTATGGAGCAAATATCGGAACTACTGTTACTGCTCAAATTATGGCTTTCAATCTCTCCAGCATCGCACTGCCTGTTTTGATGGTTGGTGTTGTGCTTATGATGTTTTTTAATAAAGATTTAATCAAGAATATAGGTACATTTTTTGTTGGTTTTGGCTTGCTCTTCTATGGGATGCTTATGATGACTGAGGCAGTGGCTCCTTTAAAAAATTCTCCAAAAATAATAAATATTTTCTTACAGTTTGCTGATAAACCTATTCGTGGAGTTCTAGCTGGTATACTAGTCACTTTTGTAATACAATCATCTTCAGCTACTGTTGGTCTTGTCCTAGCTCTTATGCAGGCTAACCTGGTAGACATTAATGGTGCTATTCCACTAATCCTAGGAAACAATATTGGTACTTGCATAACAGCACTTCTGGCATCTCTTAACTCAAATATGGCAGCTAAAAGAGTCGTTGCAGCACACTTTGGTTTCAATATTATTGGAACCATTATCGTACTGATTTTATTAGATCCATTTAAACACTTTGTTAATTTCTTTACGAAGTATGTTACTTTAACATCTGATCCAGTAAGACAGGCTGCCAATGCTCATACATTATTTAATGTCTTAAATACGATGCTTTTCTTACCCTTGACGAAATATTATACAGCTTTGATAGAGTGGCTTTTTAAAGGGAAGGAGGATGCAAAGCCAAAAAGGGCTATTTTCCTTGATAAGAACCTCTTGAAATCACCTTTTATTGCAATAGAAGCGATTATAAAAGAGATAAATAGAGGGCTTGACTTATCGGTTGAAAGTTTACTGACTTTAAGTGAACATTTATTAAATAAACCAAATAAACAAAAACTTGAAGTTCTTCTTGAAAATGAAAGTATCATGGATACTCAGCAATATGAAATAACGAACTATATAACCTTGCTTGCAACATATGAGATGGGTGAGAAAGTGGCTGCATCTATTCCTGAAGTTTTACATGCTACAAATGATCTTGAAAGGATTGGAGATCATCAACAAAATCTTTACAATATTTATAAAAGACAGATTGGTTCGAGAGTTAATTTACCTGAAAAAAATCTTCATAAACTTGTTGATATGATTGATGTGATTATCGAATTTACCAAATTTATTCAGGTAAATCTAAAAGAAGATAAACTTATAGACCTTTCAATAGCTCATAATTTTGAGTCACGAATAAATGAACTTCGTGATAGTTGTCAACAGGATTACTTTCATATTCTTCAAGAATATAAGGATGTCCCATTTCTTTCAACTATAGTTTATGATTATATTCTTAACCTTGAAAAGATTGGAGACCATCTTACGAATATATCAGAGCATCTCTCTTTAGTAAGTGAATTTTAAGTATTATTATTTAGAGCTGTTTTTAAAGAAACTTATTATCAATAATCTTCATCATCATAGTCTTCCTCATCATCCTCGTCTTCCTCATAATCATCATCATCTTCTTCTTCATCCTCATAATCACTTTCTTTATCAAAATAACCTTTTTTTAGATCTTCATTTTCTTCTTCATCATATTCTTCTTGATATTCCTCATCATCAGAGTCTTTAAATGGCAAAGTTTCCTTTTCTATCTTATAAAAACCATCTGCGATTCCAAGTGCAGCATTGATCGCATCTTCAATATCAAGATAGTTGATTTTCTCATCTGCTTTTCCAGTATTATAAAAGCCACAGGCAAGATTTATCGAAGGTATATGAAAAGTATCAGATAAATAATCAAGATCTGGAATATCAAGTATTCTCTCCTTAAGCTGAAATTCTTTGATTATTGATTTATATTTAGATGGTAATTTGATAGTAGTTGTATAGTAATCTCGTCCCTCATTATAAAGGAAAATTATGAGTTTTACATCATCAAGATCGATATCGAGATTATCATCAATAAAGATATCCAACCCGCTTTTCATCTCAAAGTCTCTACTGTTTTCTTTTTTTGAGTCATAGCTGGCTCTAAGCCATAAAACAGGATAACCCTGTTGATACAAATAATTTGTCAAATACATTGAGGTTCTAGTATCAGCATTAAAAGGTCCATTTTTTGTCATCAGGTCATCTTCTTTATGAACAAGTTCAAACTCTCTATTTTTAGTATTATCAAAATAGCCAATAAAAAGAATATTTCTAATATCATTATCGAAAAACCAATAATTCATCTCATCTGTGATGTCTGGTTCACCAAAAAACTCCAGTATTTCATCAAAATCAAGATTGATAAAATTATCGATTTGATTTCTATCTACCGATATCATTTGCTGCCTCCACAATCTATTTTTTAGTATTTTTACGATATTTTTCAAGTCATTTTTATAAATTCGGTGATTTTTTAAAAGATTTATAATAATTATATAATAATTCAAAAATTTTTCAAAATAATCAAATTTTCTAAAAATTTAAATAGCTATTGATGAACTGTCTGGCTTAAAAAAAGTGCAGTTAAAATTTTATGTAATTTTTGTATTTTAAATGACTATTTATAGTTGAATATTAAAGGGAGTAATTTTATGAAAAGTCGAACATTTACACCTTATATTGCTAATTCCTTGTTAGATAACTTTTAGGTTATATGAAAGCCACTTAATACATTTTGTCAAAGATCTTTTGCATTTTATTGACAATTTCATTTTTTTAAATTAGTATTACCAAAATAACCTTTATTCAAGTAAATTATAGGAGAGTTGAAGATGAAATTAAGTAAAAATGTATCTTTAAAGTTATTAACTTTTATCCTTTTTATTTTTTTATCAACCTCTGGTATATCCTGCTCAGGGAATGCTGAGCTACTTATCGTAGAAAATGCTATGGTAAAGTTTTATATTACCTGGCCTACGAAGCTTATACCTTCAGATGTGACACATATTGCTATATTTGTTAATAACAAACTAATATCATCTTATAAAAAAGCTGTTTTTATAGAGAGGCAATCAGGTGATCAAGATGTTATTTTCAACCTGTATCCTGGAGATTACGATTTAACCATTCTTTCTTTAAAACAGACCTCAGTCACATCTTCAAATCTCGGGAATTACTCTATATTAACAGTAGATTCTTCAACATTTTCAGCAGAACCAGGTGAGGAAAAATATTTAAATATAGCTCTTTCCAATGTCAATATTTCTGCAGCTTTAGAAATAGAAGGGAATTTTTATATTACCGATCCTATCTATGTACGATTTACAATTTCAGATATTTCAAATATTATTAAGTTTTCAGGTGGAAAGCTATATTTTACCTATGATAATGGCTCTGGTGAGGCTATAGACTACAAAACTATTTATGTGGGAGATACACAAAGCTGTGAAGATGGGACTTTTCTATCTACAGTTTATCCTGCTTCAAGTGGTTACCCTTCAGAATCGTTTGACCTTAGTTGTTATGCAAAGTTTACTGTTTCTTCAGACAGGGTAGCCAAAAATTTTTTTGATCTAAACAGTATAAATGAAATTAAACTTGAAATTTCAGATTTTTATCTCGGTTTTTTAGAGGATGGGACTCCAACTTCCCCAGTTATTATAGTAGTCGAATAAAACTTAGCATAAAGGTTTTATAATTATTTATCTATCTTTTCTAAGATATGATTCAAGTAAATTTACTAAAAAACTTTCTAGAATCATAATTACATATTTATCGATCAAACAGCGAGACTATATTATGCTACTTGTTTAGTCTTTCTTTGGGATCAGGGACTGGCTTTTCAACAAGAAGGATGAACATATATGTTTTTTGTCTATCCATTTAATGCCAAAAATTACTCATTAATCGAATTGACCAGTTTTAATCAACTGTTATTGACTTTGATACATTTTTAGGTGCATCAGGATGAACTCCATGATTATCTATATGAAGTGAATTTAAATATTTCATCTTCATCATCGACATCTTAAAAGCCAATGTTTGCAAGACAACCGCAGCGGGAAAAACAAACAAATTTTTATCTTCTGTTAATGGTATTTCTATATATTTATAAAAATAATTGTTAGAATTAGCAGGAATACCTGAAATAGATTTGTAAAGTTCCTGGTTATATTCAGCTATCAAGATAATGTCTGCTCCTCTTATCTTGTGTGTATGTATTTGAGATATGGTTATTCGTATATCTCTTTGATCAGGTGGGCATATAAAGATAAGAGGGTAATTTGTGAAGTAAGATTCAAGGCTTATCTTATTCATAAAATCAAATAATGTTTTTTTAGTGAGATCGCTTTCATCAAACTTAAAATTTTCAATAAACTCTGTATCTTTCTTAAGCCCCACACTATCAAGATCTTTTAAGAAATAAATTATATCATCAAAAGACATCTTATCACCATTTGTCTTTGTTTGTTCAACCTGAATTCGAAGAAACTCTACAAAATTATTGAATAGTTTTTCCAGATCTGATATCGAAAATATGGTGTTTTTCCCGAGAATGGTGTTTGGCCCATGCTTAAACTCTGCTGCGTCGTAACCTTCTGTATGATTGAGGACGACTTCTCTTATTTTTAAAGCTCCCTCTTTAGCAAGACCTACAAGTGAAGTTCCTAAAATATGTATTGAAGGTTTCAAAAACAACTTCAATGCAACTTCAGTGAGGTCTTTATCACATTTATCAAGTGCTTGATTTATAAGATTTTTAATCTTTAAAAGGTCAATTTTTAGCTGAGTTTGAAGAATATCATAAGGTTGGTTCTGTAAATAAAAAGCTATGATATAGAGAATAACCAATTGATTTATAAATGATTTAGTGGCTGCTACTGCTATTTCAGGGCCGCAGAGTATCGGTAAAAAGTAATCTGAAAGTTCCTGTGGAATTCGAGAATTTTCATTATTAACTATACCAACAACTTTAAGGTTACTAACTTTTGATTTTGAGTCCTGAATAATATCGATAAGATCCTTTGTTTCTCCAGATTGACTTATCACTATAAGGATATCATTTTCAGTGAGACTATTTAAAAATTGAGATCTGAATGTTCCTGGAGCAGTAGCAAATAAAGAACAGGATGCAAGATTGCTAAAAAAAGTTGATGCAGTTAATGCTGCATGGTATGAAGTTCCACTTGCTATTGCAAAAACTCGACCTTGACACGAGAAACATTTTTTAATATCTTCTATCAAGTTATTCAGATAGTTTAATATTTTCCTCTGTTTTTTCCAGATTATTATATCGTCGATAAATAATAGTTCTTGCTCAAATTCTGGAAATAATTTAAAAATATCAAGTAAAAGCTGTTTTTCATCGCTTATAAATCCTTTAAAATTGTTTGAATGATTCTGTCCATGATTTTTATGATTTGTGTAAATCTTATCTTTTAATAATTTAAATTTACTATTTTCAATAAGTTCTACGAAATATTTTTTAATTTCATCATTGGTTTTTTTTGAGCTTATATTTATAAATGAATTATATATTTGCATTGATGACTCTTCATTTTCTTCCAGAACTTTATATTTTTCTTTCTTTTCATCATCAATGAAATAGTATGTAAATATATCATCAATATTTGATGAACTTGTGTATATTTCTTGCTCCATATAGAAATGAAACCGATTTGATAGTGATGTATCTTTAATATTTAAACGGGATCTTTTTGCTTCTGGTTTTTCAAAATAAAAATTCCCTGACAATGGGAAAACCACATAATCATTTGAAGTAAAATATAAGCCTTCTCCTTCTTTTAAAGGTATTAAAAATCTAGTTTTTGAAAGAACAGATGTCAGATCACTAGAAACTACAATAAAATTGCCATTTTCATCGGAACCAATTCCTGCATATAAGGAAGAACCAGATTTAATTGCAAAAATGCCTTCTATATCTGGATCTGTGATGCAAGCAGCATAGGAACCATTTGCTTTAGTATCTGCTCGTCTTATAGCTTCAATAAATGTTAGAATCTTCTTATCATCAACTATTTCTGGTAAATGAATGTTTTTTGAAATCTTTAGATTTAAATTTTTTGCATCGGAGTTTTTCTTTTCATTTGAAGATTGAAAAGTTTGATCTTTATGCTGAAAAGATTGAAAAAGCTGGTCAGTGGAACTAAAATCTTTCTGAAGTAGCAGGGAATAAAAATGCTCTATCATGTGGACTATAATCTCACCATCATTATCTGAAATGACATTGTGCCCACCAATTGTTAAAAATTCCTTTAAAGAATCGGTATTTGCAATATTTCCATTATGAGCACCAACAAGTTTTTTGAAACATGAGACAATATGGGGCTGTGAGTTTTTATCTGTAACTGCTCCAAATGTTGCCCATCGAACCTGTCCAATGAATCTATTTCCTTTAAACTGAGCGATTTGCAATTCTTCAACAACTTTTGAAGGAGAACCAACCTTTTTTCTTAAACTTATATTCTTCTCTTCATTTATAAAAGCAGCACCAGTGGAATCATATCCTCGATATTCAAGTCTTTTTAAAAGCTGGCAGGCTTCTTCGCCTAATTTATTATTTTCCTTTCCGTAAATAATTGACACAACGCCACACATATTCACTCCTCAGGGTAAAAAATAATAAGATAAAGGATTTTGTAAATAAAAAAATTGCATTAAAAAAATTGTGAAATTTTGTTTTCCAGTTCTTTTCTTTTATTGATATCTTTCTCTTTTCCCAATAATGCCAGCATGTTTTTCTTATATAGTTCGACACCTGGTTGGTTGAACGGATTTATCTCAAGCATATAACCAGATATAGCGCAGGAATAGAAGAAAAAAACCAAAAGTTCACAGATTGAATATATATCGAGGTTTTCAAGATTTAAAAAAACGATAGGGCAATCTCCATCATAATGTGCTAGAGCAGTTGCTTTTAATGCAATTTTTTTTACAGAGTTAATATCCATTTCTGTGCAAACATTAAATCCATCGAAATCATCATCAAAAAAAGGTATTTTTTGAGAAAATGGCTCTTTTTCAAAATCTATTATTGTTTCAAAAAAGTTTCTTGGTCCTTCCTGCAGGTATTGGCCTATGGAGTGAAGGTCTGTTGTAAATATTGCGCTTGCTGGGAATAATCCTTTTTTATTTTTACCTTCAGATTCACCAAAAAGTTGTTTCCACCATTCAAGTAAATATCTAAGTTGTTCTTCATATGAGATTAAGGTTTCAATATGATATTTTCCAGTATAATAAAGTATATTCCTTATAGTAGCATATCGCAGAGCAGGATTTTCTTTTGATTTGATGCTGTATGATTTTAAAGAATCTTTTACAACTTTTGCTATTTTCTTTATATCATGACCAGCAGCTGCAAATGGATATAGCCCAACAGGAGTAAATATTGAAAATCTTCCACCTATTGCATCTGGTATTATGAAATGATCACACTGGTACTTTTGTTTTATCCTTTGCAATGCTCCTTTTTCTTTATCCGTTATAAGTACAACTCTATTTTTTATTGAATCTTCACCATATTTTTTTATTAATTTTTGTAAAAGGATTCTAAATACTAGTGATGGTTCAGTAGTTGTTCCAGACTTGGATATTACAATAATTGAAAAATCTTTCCCTTCTAATTTTTCAATTATTTGTTCTAAATAGATTGAAGATAGATTATTCCCGGCAAAAATAATTTTTTTATTACCAGGGAAAGGTTCCAGCAAGGCTTTTATTCCAAGATAGGAACCGCCTATACCTATTGATACTATATAATCGGATATATTAATCAATCTTCTTGCTGATATTTGAATGTTATTTAAAAGATCATCATGAAGATAATTATCATAGTTGAGCCAATCGGTCATTTCACTCCCTTCACCTTTATGGCTAAGAAGTTTTTCAAGATTTTCAAGTGCAATATTTAACTTTTTATCAAATAAAGATTTATCGAGATACCTTTCAAGAAATTTTTCATTCAATTTTATCATATCAATTTCTCCTTTAAGAATATTTTGCTATTGATAATTTTGCCTTTAAGAAAATAGTACTTTTTTAATTTTTATCTACATCTTAAATAAAAGATAATATTGGATTAAAATATTGACTTTTAAAAGCAAAGCCATTTATGTGTATAAAAAAAATAAACTATTGTTTTCAAAATTTGGATAGATTAAATTAATATACTCTTAACAATCTTATTTACTTTTTTCAACTTATATGTTATTAAATTGACAGCATACAAGTGTTCAATATTTTCTATTTCACCTTTGATATATATTCAACAGGATTATTATTTTCATTTTTTATATATTTTATTACATTTCGGTTAATGTGCACTTTTCATAATTAAAGTAATATTTGTATAGCACAGTATGTACCATTCATCCAGCAAGTGTATGCTTAATTAAAAAAAAATGCATAAATCATTAAATCAATAAGTTTGCATGGCAAAACCATACAAACTTGAGAATAGCAGTTTGCCGGATAAAACTATATTTTACTGTACTAAAATAGCATGAAGTATTCTTTCCTTTATAAGTAAGTCTTTTAACATCGGGTATAATTTTAGAATGAATGAAAATTTAGAAAAAAAATTAATAGGTGTTTCTGCTTTAACTGCTTCAGTTTTAGAGATAAAAAAAATAAGATCAAAAGCTTCTTCCAATCAAGCCTATCTTTTACTTGGAAGCAGGTGTCAGAATAGTTGTACCTTTTGCTCTCAGGGTAAATTTGCAAAATCTAGTGATTCACTTTTATCAAGAGTTACATGGCCAAAATACGAAATAAAAACGGTCCTTGAAAAGTTAAAAGAAAAGCAAAATGATAAGATAAAAAAGATCTGTTTTCAAGTTGTTTCTTATCCTGGTTATTTTGAAGATTTTTTACAGATTTTAGATCTTTTCAGGGCAGAACTTAGTATCCCAATTGGAGCTTCTATAAACGTTTCCAGCATGGATGATATCGATGAGTTATTTGGGCATAATCTTGTTAACCTTGGTATTGCTATCGATGCTTCCTCTGATTCCATTTATAAAAAAGTTAAAAACAATAAAAAATCATTTAATACAACCCTTCAGCTTATTATTAAAGCTGCTAATAACTATCCATCCAAGGTAACCGCGCATATTATAGCTGGACTTGGTGAAACGGATCGGGATTTGTTGAATCTTTTCAGTATATTGCTTGCAAACGACGCAAATATCGCACTTTTTGCTTTTACACCGGTTAAAGGTACAGAACTTGAAAATTACCCAAGAATAAGCATAGAAAGATATAGATATATTCAGTTTGTTTTAGAGTACCTTAAAAAGAAGTATTTATTGACTGATAAAAAAGGTAATTGTTTAGAAATTGATAAAAACGATTTGCATTTAGAAACTGATGTTAATGATTTACGTTTAAAAACTAAAATAAAAGATAGCTATATCGAAATGGATATACTGAATGTGAGCAATTCAAAAAACAATGAAATATCAAGATTGTACGACGATTTTTCATATATATCATTTGATATGAATGAAATGATAGTATCTTTTTCTTCTTCGTTTTTAAATGAACCAGGCGTTCTATCGATTCTGGATGATGGTGAGTATATGGAGACAAGTGGTTGTAATTTATGCAATAGGCCTTTTTATAATGATAATCCATATGATAAAGATTTATATAATCATCATCAAAAACCAGATAAAGAAATTATTCAATACTGGAAAAATAAAATTTTATCACTTTGATATTGAAATAACCGGGAGATAATCCTTTAAAATAATTATTCTTAAGG
>Ga0208825_1000735_pt1 | contig 28804 bp, 27 predicted proteins | sample AD_UKC113_MetaG_FD_184450 | JGI IMG/M metagenome (GOLD analysis project Ga0208825, IMG submission 184450) | Active sludge microbial communities of municipal wastewater-treating anaerobic digesters from Hong Kong - AD_UKC113_MetaG (SPAdes)... | ecosystem: Engineered > Bioreactor > Anaerobic >...
ACCCGCCGGTTGTGCTGGATACCCCGCGTGCAGTGGATCGTCCGGCCCCGCCACCGTCGCCACCGTCGCCGCCAGCGGCAATCTCGGACGTGGGCTCTAGCGTGGACGCGTCTTCGCGCGGGATGAACCCGCCGAAGTACCCACCGGAAGAAATGCGTCGTCAAGTCACCGGCACCACGGTGTTGATCGTGAGTATCGATGCAAGCGGTGGTGTGCTGGATGTTGAAGTTGAGAAGTCCAGCGGCAATCGCAACCTGGATCGCGCGGCGCAAACTGCCGCACGTAAATGGCGCTTCAATCCAGAAATTAAGAACGGACAAAAAGTTGCCAGCCGTGTTCGTGTTCCGGTCGAGTTCAAGCTGTAAGGTTGTTTGCTTTCCCCTGTTCCACCCTGTGTCATTCGTTTTGAAACACCCCATCCACGACATTCAAAGGTAAGCGTATGTTGCAAGAAACTGCTGCCGCCGCACCTGCCGCCGCCGGAGGCAACAACGCCGCCGCGCTGCAGCAGATGGGCTTCGACCATCTGATCCAGGGCTTCGATGCGGTTGGTTGGGTCGTGTTTTTGACCCTTTCCATCATGTCGGTGATGTCCTGGTACTGGATCATCATCAACTTCATCAAAAACATGCGTATGCGTGGCCGTGCTGACCGCGTGGTCAGCACGTTCTGGGAAACCCCGAACGCGCAGGACGCCATCCGCTTCATGGAAGAACAGCCGAAGTCCGAGCCGTTCTCCAAGATCGCTTTGGATGCCGCCCAGGCTGCCGCCCACCATCAGCGTCACGATGGTTCGCGTCTGGCCGAGTCGCTGAACCGCTCGGAGTTCGTCGATCGCGCCCTGCGTCAGGCCGTGACCCGCGAATCGCTGGGTCTGGAAGACGGTTTGACCGTGCTGGCCACCGTGGGTTCGGCAGCACCGTTCGTCGGTCTGCTGGGTACCGTGTGGGGTATCTACCACGCGCTGATCAAGATCGGCTCGTCGGGTGACGCCTCGATCTCGGCAGTGGCAGGTCCGGTGGGTGAAGCGCTGATCATGACCGCGATTGGTCTGTTCGCCGCGATCCCGGCGCTGTTGGCATACAACGCCTACGTGCGCTTCAACCGCATCACCAACAACCAGTTCGACACCTTCGCGCACGACCTGCACGACTTCTTCGCCACCGGCTCGCGTGTCGGCGAAGCGGCCGGCAAGCGTTGATCGAAGCGAACAGATCCTGACGGAGGCCCCTGACCATGGGTGCGAGTGTTGGTAATAAAGAAGACGGCGCCCCGATGGCGGAAATCAATGTCACGCCTTTGGTGGACGTGATGTTGGTGCTGTTGATCATCTTCATGATCACCACGCCGTTGATGAACCATAAGGTCAAGGTGGCTTTGCCGGAAGCGACGGTCGTCAAGAAGGAAGACAAGAAGCAGCAAGTCCCGCCGATCACCATTTCGGTGACCGAAACCGGCGAGCTGTTCTTGAATGACGAACCCACCACCAAACAGGCGATCGAAAGTCGCCTGTCGGTGGAGGCACAAAAGACCCCGCAACCGCCATTGCAGATCCGTGGTGACAAGACCACGGCCTACCATTTGGTCAGCGATATCGTGAAGATCGCGCAGGCACAAGGTATGGCCAAGGTCGGCTTCATCACCACGCCGCCGAAGAAAGGCTGAGGAGAACGAGAATGGCCTTTTCAGCCAAATCTAGCCAAGGTGCGATGGCCGATATCAACGTCACTCCGTTGGTGGATGTGATGTTGGTGCTGCTGATCATCTTTATGGTGACCATGCCGATTCAGTCGGTGCCGGTGGATGTGGATCTACCGCAAAAGACTGACAAGCCGCCGGAGAACCCGAAAGAACCTCCGGAACCGATTCGTCTGCGTATCGACGCTTCGGGTGCGGTGTTCTGGAATGACTCCCCGGCCGATGTGAATGCTTTGCAAAAGCGCATGCTCGAAGAAGTGGCGCGCGATCCCAGCAATCAGCCGGAATTGCAGATCGAGACCAACGATCAAGCCGAATACGGCGTGTTGGCCAAGGTCTTGGCTTCGGCCAAGAATGCCGAAATGGCCAAAATCGGGTTTGTGCAAAACTGAAACACTGCTACAGGCTCCGGTTCCGGAGCACGTCGTGGATGACGAAACGCCACCCATCGGGTGGCGTTTTTTTATGCTGCCAGGTGTCTGCGCATGCACGCTGCGACGCTTACGGCGGATGTAGTGTCAGGGGTGCTGGTCGATGATCTGGCGATACGCACGGACAGTGGCTTCTAGGCCGGTGTATAGCGCCTCACCGATCAAGGCGTGGCCGATGGACACTTCCAGCACATTGGGGACATGCCCCAAAAACGCAGCCAAATTGGCTTGGCTGAGGTCATGCCCGGCATTGACGCCTAAACCTGCGTGCTGCGCGCGGCGCGCGGTATCTGCGGCTTCTTGCAAAGCCAGGCTGGGCTGACCGGCTGCAAACGCTTCGGCAAACGGGCCGGTGTAGAGTTCAACCCGGTCGGCACCTACGGCGGCGGCCTGTGCCACGTGGGTATCGCCCACATCGACGAACACGGCGATGCGGCAGCCCAAGGGTTTGAAGCTGGCAATCAAGGACTGCAAGGCTGCGCCCTCGCGATTGAAATCAAACCCATGATCGGAGGTGAGCTGGCCATCGCTATCGGGCACCAAGGTCACTTGGGCCGGGCGGGTGGCTTCACACAGCGCCAATAGGCCGGGATAACCGGCACGCGCGGGCGCGAAGGGGTTGCCTTCGATATTGAATTCCACCCCGCGTTGTGTACACAGCTGGCCCAGCGCCAGCACGTCGTCGGCGCGGATATGGCGGGCATCCGGGCGTGGATGCACGGTCAGGCCCTGCGCGCCGGCATCCAGACAGGTGATGCCCGCGCGCAGCACGTTGGGCTCGGCACCGCCGCGCGAATTACGCAGCACCGCAATTTTATTGAGGTTGACGCTGAGTGCGGTCATTGCGCGGGTGGCAACTCGTTGTCGTCCACTTTGCGTGCCTGCACTTGATCGCGGAGCCGGCGCATTTCGGTGGGGTCGATCATCATGCTGGTGTCGCGGCCACTACCGGCAACACGTGCTTGATATAGGCCCAGAACCCACAATACAAACAGTACCAAGGCGGCCAGCAGACAACCCAGCAACACCGGCATCGATGTGGTCAAAAAGCCAAACGCCATGGCGGCCAAGGCCAGCAGCAAAAACAACCAATGCATGCATGCAACTCCGGTTGGGACGCGCGCAGTGTAACGCCAGCAGCTGGGCTTACAGCAGGGGGGCGAGTAATCGCGCTAGGGCTTCGGGCAAGCGGGCAGAAAACAGCGGGCGAGGGCGATCGGTGCGAACCCGTGGGGCCGAGGCGAATTCGCGTTCGATCAACTGCGACAAGGCACTGGCGACGTGGGCATCTTCAAACAACAAGGAAGACTCGAAGTTCAGCCGAAAGCTGCGGTTATCGAAATTGGCGCTACCAATGATAGCCAGCGCGTCGTCCACCAGCAGGGTCTTGCTGTGCAGCATGCGTGGGCCGTATTCGTACACTTTGACACCCGCCGCCAGGAGGTCGTCATAAAAAGAACGCACACACCAAGTCACCAGCTGGCTATCACTCATTTTGGGAACCAGCAGGCGCACATCCAGCCCGCCCAGTGCCGCCGAGGTCAGCGCCATCATTGCCGCCTCGCCGGGGACGAAGTACGGCGTGGTTAGCCACACCCGGCGGGTGGCGGCATAAATTGCACTGACGTGCATGCGGTGGATGGCCTCCCATGCGGAGTCCGGCCCAGACACCAACAATTGGGCGCGAATCACCCCGGTCTGCGCAGGTGGCAGCGTGCGCATCACATCGCCCACGACATCGCTGCGTTCGGTGGCGTAGGCCCAGTCTTCGACGAACACTTCCTGCAAGGCGCGCACGATATCGCCTTCGACGCGTAAATGCAGGTCGCGGTAAGCGTCATCGCGCAGGCGCTCGTCTTCTTCGTCGGTGATATTGATGCCACCCAAAAAGCCAATCTTGCCGTCGATGATCACCAGTTTGCGGTGGGTGCGTAAGTTCAACCATGGCCGCCGCCAAGGCAGCCATAGACGCGCAGGATGAAACCACGCCACTTCACCGCCGACGGCGATCAACGGGGCAAAAAAACGTTGTTTGGCCAACTTCGAGCCCATGGCGTCCACCAGCAAGCGCACTTTGACACCGGCGCGCGCGCGCAGGACCAAGGCATCCAGCAGGGCACCACCGGTACGATCTGGGTTGTAGATGTAGTACTCAAGGTGGATGTGGTCACGGGCTTGCGCGATGGCATCCAGAAGTGCCGGGTATTTGTTGCCACCATCCACCAGCAGGCGCACGTCACGAGCGGTGCTGGGGGCCAACCCGGTGGTGGCGTGCGCCAGTGTGCGCAGTTCCACACTTTCATTGCCGCGACCCTGCGGGCCGAGCGGGAGGTGGACATGATGGCGGCGTCGACGTGCACGATGGCGTACGATGCGCTGCGGGCCCAGCACGTAATAGATGGCAAAGCCGATGTAGGGCAGCGCCGCCAGACTGACCAACCAGCTCAAGGTAGCGGCAGGCTCGCGTTTTTGCAGGACGATCCAGCCGCCTAGGCCGAGCAAATAAAGCGCCCAGCCAACGGTCAGCCAAAGGCGAATATGGGGGATCGCCCAAAACGTGTTCCAGGCATGCAGCAGCGTTTCCAGAACCGGTTCTCCTCAGGCCTGCCGTTCAAACAGGCTAGCCGAAGTGTGGCAGCAAGGGGCCACCCATCCACAACCAGCGTGCCATCCACGCGCTGACAAGTGCAACCAACGCGGTCAATGGCAGGCCGATGCGTAAAAAATCACCAAAACTGTATTGCCCGGGGCGCAGGATCAAAAGATTGCCGTGATGACCGATGGGGGTGAGGAAGGCCACCACCGCGCCCAGCGCGGTGCACACCACAAACGGCGCGGGGGGTAGGCCCAAGACTTGTGCAGTGGCAATGGAAATGGGGCCCAGCAAAGCGGTGGTGGCAGCATCGCTCATCACCTGGGTCAACAGTGCCGCCAGCGAGAACATCACCAGCAAGATGGCCAGTGGTGGCCAGTGCGCGATGACGTGGGCCAATCCTTGCGCTAAGAGTGCGGCGGTGCCGGTGGTTTCCATCGCAATGCCTAACGGAATGACACCGGCGATCATCACGTAAATGCGCAAATCGACGCTGCGGTAGGCTTGTTCCACATCGATGCAGCGGGTGGCGACCATGGCGACGGCGCCGAACAGGAAGGCCAAGGGGGCAGAGAGCCATTCGGTAGCGGCTGCCAGTACGGTCAGGCCGAGGATGGCCAGCGCCATCGGTGCGCGCAGACGGCGTTTGGCCTCGCCAGCAAACGGCACCAGCATCAGAAAACCATGATGCGCGGCCAGTTCGGCAAACCGCGCCGGCCGCCCCCATAACACCAGCAGATCCCCCTCACGCAGGCGCGCGTCGGACAGGCGGTCGGCCATGGCGTCACCACGCCGCCACAGGCCGGCGATCACCGCATGAAATTGGCGGGCGAAATCAAGTTCGCGAATGCTGCGGCCGATGAATTCCGACCCCGGTGCCACCACCGCCTGCACCAGTTGTGGCGTGCCCTCACCAGTGGCAAGTTTGCCAAAGCGGGTGATGGCATTGAGATCCAAGCCCACGTCATCGTGCAGCGACATCAATTCGTCGGCGGCGGCTTCCACCAACAACACGTCGCCGGCCAGTAATGGGCTGCTGCTGCCCAAGTCATCCCGGCGCTGGCCATCGCGCAACCAGCCGAGTAAGCGCAAGCGCTCACCCAAGGCTTTTTGCAATTCAGCCTGCGGGCGCGTACACCAATGGCCTTCTTTTACGATGACCAATTCGGTGCGGTAACGGTCCAGCCGCAGGTAGTCATCGTCGTTTTGCTCGCCGCTGCGCTTGGGCAGCAGCCAGCGGGTCAGCAGCATGTAGGCGGTGCCCACCAACACTAAGGCAAGGCCAATCGGGGTGATCGAAAAAATCCCTAAACCTTCGGCACCCGCACGCTCCAGCATGTCGTTGGCCAGCAGAAAGGCAGGCGCACTGAACAAGGTCAAGGTGGTGCCCAGCGAAGCTGCCAGTGACATCGGCATCAGCAAGCGCGAGGCCGGCAACCGGCGGTTGCGCGCGTGCCGTAGCAGCAGCGGCAGCATCATCGCGGTCACCATCACATGGTGGGTGAACGAGGCCAGTAGCGCCACCAATGGCATCACCACCGCAATGGTGCGCCATTCGTGATTGCCCGAAGCGCGTTCCATCCAGCTGCCCAGGCGTTCACTGATGCCGGTAGCCCCCAGCGCGCCGGAGATCACAAACACCGCGGCCACGATGATCGCCGGCTCGCTGGAAAACCCCGACAGCGCTTGTTTGTCATCCAGCAGCCGGGTCAGCACCAAGGCCAGCAGGATCAGCATGGCGGTCACATCGACGCGCAGCTTCTCACTGATGAACAAATATAGCCCGCTCAGCAGGATCAAGCCAAAGGCGAGTTGTGGCCACAGATGCGGGTCGATGTGCATGCGCTCATTCTGCCCAAGTTGTGGGCAGAAACCCTATTGCATGGCAAATATCAGGTGTCCAACGTGAGCCAGAGAGGTTCAGTTTGCCGCATTTGCATCATGCGCTTGGTGATACCGCACCGCGGCTTCCACCTCACCCTTGCTGCCCATAAAAACCGGCACCCGCATATGCAGGCCAGTGGGTTGCACCTCCAGCATGCGCATGCGCCCGGTACTGGCGGCACCGCCGGCTTGTTCGACCAACAAGCTCATTGGGTTGGCCTCGTACATCAAGCGCAGTTTGCCGCCCTTGGCCGCGCATTTGCTGTCCAGCGGATAGCTGAATATGCCGCCACGGGTCAGGATGCGGTGCACGTCGGCGACCATGCTGGCCACCCAGCGCATATTGAAGTCCTTGCCGCGCGGGCCTTCGCTGCCTTTCAGTAGATCGCCCACATAGGCCTGCATCGGCGCTTCCCAAAAGCGCTGGTTGGACATGTTCACCGCAAATTCTTTGGTGTCTTCGGGGATGCGCATGCCGCGTGTGGTCAGCACAAAGCTGCCCACTTCACGATCCAAGGTAAACGCATGGGTGCCGTGGCCCACGGTGAGCACCAACATGGTGCTGGGCCCGTAAGTGCAGTAGCCGGCGGCCACTTGTTCGGTGCCCGGCTGCAAATAATGTTCATCGCGGGGTTGCTCGACACCATCGGGGCAGCGCAGCACCGAGAAAATGGTGCCCACGGAGATGTTCACATCGATATTGGAGCTGCCATCCAGCGGGTCGAACATCAGCAGATAGTTGCCGCGTGGATACTTGTCCGGGATGGGCTGCGAGGTGTCCATTTCTTCCGAAGCCAGTCCCGCTAAATGGCCGCCCCAGGCATTGGCTTCCAGCAGAATTTCATTGCTCAGAACGTCCAGCTTCTTTTGCGCCTCACCCTGCACATTGATGCTGGCCTCGCCGGCACTGCCAGCATCGCCTAGCACCCCCCCCAATGCGCCCTTGCCCACCGCGATGGAAATGCGCTTGCAAGCACGCGACACCACCTCAATCAGCAAGCGCAGCTGCGGGTTGACGCGCCCGGCGCGTTGTTCTTCGATCAAAAATTGGGTGAGGGAAATATTGGAAGACGTCATCGGCAGGCCAGACATGGGCGAGGGTGTGGGTATTGTCGCCGATGTGGGTGCGGAAGGCGCGAATCCGTCGCGGTTGTTTACGGAGTGAGGGCGAGGTGAAGTAGCGTTTGATTGAGGCTCGCAGACCAACGTCCCGATCAGGTGGCAGGACTATCCTGCACACCGCACGGGTGGTGACTGGCGGTTGATGAGCGAGGAAGAATGGCTGGCAACTGTCCGCTGAAGAACTAGCGCAAGTGAAGCTCCTTAGTGTTCAAATGAAATCATGCACGAATTTCGGTGGCTGCGGCACCAATCAGCTACTAACCATGAAGATATGTAGCGAGCAATCTACTTGTGCTCCAGGTGCAACGGCAAATTCCATATGGCGCAGGGTATATGCACCAAGCGTTTATGATGCGGCAAGGAAACTCAGTGCATCAGCAACTGGATTTTAAATGCCGCCGCAACAGCGCAGTTTGCAGCGGTTCCGCGGTTACAACACCGCATCCCCGTCCAAAACTGCATCGGCGGGGATGGGGTCTTGCCCGGCAAGGCGGGCATACAGTGGGGTGAAGTCGGCCAGTGTGGCCTCGATCAATTGCTCGAAGCTGTCGATCACAAAATATGTCTGCTGAAAGCTGTCGATCTGGTAGCGGGTGCGCATGATGCGCTCTAGGTCAAAGCCCAGGCGGTTGGGGGCGGCGCTTTCCAAGCTGTAGATGGACTCGCCCTTGGAGCTGACGATGCCAGCGCCGTAGATACGCAGGCCGTCGGCTTGCCGGATCAGGCCAAATTCGACCGTGTACCAATACAGCCGCGCCAGTTGCATCAAGGCGTCGGGGCCGATGGCGTGGGCCTTGATGCCGCCTTGGCCGTAGGCTTGCAGGTAGTTGGCAAAGCGCGGTTCCATCAGCAGTGGCACATGCCCAAACAGGTCGTGGAATAAGTCGGGCTCTTCCAGGTAGTCCACTTGTTCGGGGCGGCGAATCCACCAGCTCACCGGGAAGCGGCGGTTGGCCAGATGGGTGAAAAAATCCAACTCCGGAAGCAGACCTTCAACGCCAACGATCTGCCAACCGGTAGCCGTACCCAAAATCTGGTTGAGGTCGGAAAACTTGGGGATCTGCGATGGCGACATCCGCATCCGTGCTTGGGCGTGCAAAAACGCATCGCAGGCGCGGCCGACCAGCAACTGTTGCTGGCGTGCGTAGAGTTGTTGCCAGACCATGTGGTCGGTGGCAGTGTACTGCGCCCATGGTTGCTCGACGGTGCCGGTGGCGTACACCGGGATCGAGCCGCGCTCGGTTTGGACACTTTCAAGGCGGCGGGGCTGGGCGAGCATGCGGCACGATCCAAGGTGGTGATTGCAGACTTCAGCATAAGTGTGGTGCCGCGCAATATGGCGGCGTTATTGCATGAAATCACATGCTTGATGCACGATGAGTGCGTAAAACTGAATTATGGCGAATGAAATGGGCGTGGCGGATTTGGATCGTATCGACCTGATGCTGTTGGCGCAGTTGCAACGTGCCGGCCGCCAGACCCATGCCGAATTAGCCGAGCGTGTGCATCTATCGCCATCGGCCTGTTTGCGCCGGGTGCAGCGGCTGGAGCGTGAAGGGGTAATCACCGGCTACCGTGCAGAGGTGGACCCGGAGCGCTTGGGGCTAGGTTTGCAGGCGTTTGTGCGGGTGCAATTGAAAAGCCATGACGCCGCGCGCATCGACACCTTTGCGCGGCAGGTCAACGCCTGGCCAGAAGTGGTGGCCTGCCATGCGCTGACTGGCGACATGGACTATCTGCTGCATGTGGTGGTGGCGGGGCTGGAGGATTTTTCGCGGTTTCTGCTGGATCAGCTACTGGCACAGGCCGAGGTGGCCGATGTCAATTCCAGCTTTGTGCTGCGCACGGTCAAGCGCGCGCAGGGCTTGTCGCTGCGCGGCGACTAGAGATAAACACCAGGCCTCAGCGCACGATCAAATCGATCAACCATTTTGCTTTTGAATACGGCGGCCGCAGCAGGTCGCCGCCACTGCGACGGGTCTGCCAAAACACCGGCAGTTGCTTGCTCATGGCATCAAACCCGGCGCGCCCGTGGTAGGCGCCCATGCCGCTGGCCCCCACCCCGCCAAACGGCAGGCTGCCGATGGCGAAATGGAACAAGGTGTCATTGACCGAAACGCCACCGGACAGGGTGTGGTGCAGGATGTGTTCGATCACGCCACGGTCATGACTGAACGGGTACAGCGCCAACGGGCGCGGGTGCGCATTGATATAGGCAATCGCCTCGTCCAAGTGGCTGTAACTCTTGATCGGCAGCAGTGGGCCAAAAATTTCGTCCTGCATCACCAGCGCATCATCGCCAGGCTCCAACAGCAAGGTAGGCGGCAGCAGGCGTTGCACCGGGTCGGCGTGGCCGGCCAAGGTGATGCGCTCGATCCCGCGCGTCTTGGCATCGTCCAAATAGCCTTTCAGACGGGCGTATTGGCCATCATTGATGATGCGGGTGTAGTCCGCCACATTGGTGAATTGCTCGCCATAGCGGGCGATGATCTCCTCGCGTAGTGCCTTGACCAAGGCATCGCGCTTGCCTTTGGGCACCAGCACGTAATCGGGGGCGATACAGGTCTGACCGCCGTTGAACCATTTGCCGGTGGCAATCCGTGCGGCGGCCTGTGCGATGGGGTAATCATCGGCAATCAGTGCTGGTGATTTGCCGCCCAGTTCCAAGGTCAACGGGGTCAAGTTGGCGGCGGCGGCGGCCATCACCTTACGCCCCACCGCAGTGGAGCCGGTGAACACCAAATGGTCAAACGGCAGGCCGGCAAAGGCGGCACCGATGTCGGCACCGCCGGTGGCCACCGCCACCCGCCCGGGGCCGATGGCTTCATTGAGCAGGCTGCGCAAAAACTGTGCGCTGTGCGGGGTGTGCTCGGAGGGCTTCAGGTATGCATGGTTGCCGGCGGCAAGCGCGGTGGCTAGCGGGATCAAGGCCAGATTGACGGGATAATTCCATGGTGCAATCACCCCCACCACGCCTAATGGCTGTGGCCGTACCTGCGCGCGGCCAGGCAGGAAGCGCCAACCCACGCCCACCCGCTGCGGCTTCATCCAGCCACGCAAATGCTTGCGCAGGTGGTCGATGTCGTTGAGCACGGTCATGCCGTCGGCGATGCGGGTTTCGGTTTTTGCGCGATGACCAAAATCGCGCGCAATCGCGTCGGCCATTTCATCCAGCCGCAGCTTCAGTGCATGCCGCAGCCGCCCAAGATCGTCCATGCGCTGGGCATAGTCGGGCTTATGCGCCTGCCAGTTGCTGCGCAAGCGGTGCAAGGTGGGGGCCAGATCGGCGATGGTGGTGTCAGCGGAATTTTCCATACGCCAAAGTATAGTCATGTGCAAGGTAGAATCTAGCCATGACGATCCGATCCTATCGCAATGTTCTGCCCACGCTTGGCCCACGCGTGTTCATCGACCCCCAAGCCTGTGTGATTGGTGATGTGGTGCTGGGCCAGGATGTGTCGATCTGGCCGTTCACTGTCGTGCGCGGCGATGTCAACTTCATCCGTATTGGTGACCGCACCAATGTGCAAGACGGCAGCGTCATCCATGTTAGCCACGATGGCCCGCACGCCAAACGCGGCGGCTTTGCCACCCACATCGGCAGCGATGTGACCATTGGCCACAAAGCCATCATCCACGCCTGCACGATCGAGGATGCCGTGTTGATTGGGATGGGCGCGGTGGTGCTGGATGGCGCGGTGATACGCAAACATGGGTTTGTGGGTGCGGGCGCACTGATTGCGCCGGGCAAGGAGGTGGGTGAAGCCGAGCTGTGGCTGGGCAACCCCGCCAAAAAAGTGCGAGTTTTGCGTGATGCCGAAATCGAAGCGTTGTACTACAGCGCCGGCCACTATGTGCGGCTGAAAGACGAATACTTGGCAGCACTGGCAGACGGACGCTGACGCCAGCCAACCCCCTGTTTCCCGTGCGCATTCTGGCCGTTACAGTAGTGGCTCGGGGATGTTTCGCACAGGTTTCAACCATCAAGGGAGAAGGGGACGCATGGATCCGTATAACAGCGCTGATGCATTGGACATCAAAAAACCGCAGGACAACCCCTACGCCGCACCGGCGGCGCGGTTGGCCGAAGCATTGCAAGATGGCACGCCGGAAAAGGCCGCACGCGGGGTGCGCTTGGGCGCGGTGCTGCTGGATGGGGTGCCGATTGCGGTCATCGCCATCATTGCAGCTATCGTGCTACCGACGGTTGGGGTGGGTAGCAATGGCAAAATTTCCCCGGTCGGGGTTGCGGTTCTTACCATCGTGCTGCTGCTGGCCCTGGCCTATGGCATCTATCAGCTGGTGCAGTTGCATCGTACTGGCCAGACCTTCGGCAAAAAAATGCTGGGAATCAAGATTGTGCGCAATGACGGCAGCCGCGCCGGGCTGGGCCGGATTTTCTGGCTGCGCATGTTTGTGCCGGGCTTGGTCGGGGCGATCCCGCTTGTCGGTGGGCTATTTGGCTTGATCGACCCGCTGTTTATTTTTGGCGAAGAAAAACGCTGCCTGCATGACCTGATCGCAGACACCATCGTCGTCACTGCCTGATGCTGGACACCGTGCGTGAGGTGTACACCCCCGAGGGGGTGGCCCTGCGGTTGCCGGCGGCAGGGCCAGTGCCGCGAGCATTGGCGTGGGCGATAGATTTTGGCATCCGCATGGTGCTGCTATCGGCGTGCTCGATGGTGTTTGGCTTGCTGGGCTCGGCGGGCATGGGGGCCTATTTGATCTGCTTGTTTGCGGTGTTCTGGCTGTATCCAATCGTGTGCGAAGGCTTGTTTGATGGGCAGACACCGGGCAAGCGCGCACTGGATTTGCGTGTGGTGTCCAGCGACGGTGCGCCGGTGGGTTGGCTGGCCGCGTGTGTGCGCAATTTGATGCGCACGGTGGACATGCTGCCGTTTGGCTATGCCTGCGGGCTGGTGTCGGGGTTGTTGGACCCATGGGGGCGGCGGCTGGGCGATCTGGTGGCCGGCACCATGGTGGTACACGTGCCCAAGCTGCGGGACAGCGCCATGCTGGCAGCCAACGCACCGGCATTGCCGCCGTTGCAGCCACTGTTGCCGGCCGAGCAAGCTGCGGTCGTGGCATTTGCCGAGCGTGCCGGGCAACTCACTCCGGAGCGCCGCATCGAGCTGGCCGACATTGCCAGCGTGGTCACCGATGCATACGGCGAGGCCGGCGTGCAGCGGCTGGCCGGGATTGCGCATTGGCTGCTGGGCAAGCGCTAGCACGCATGCGCCAAGAACATTTCATCCAGCGCCACCAGCAAGAATGGGCCGACTTTGCGCAGTGGTTAGACGCGCGTGCCGCCAAACCGCGCCGCGCACGGGACGACCCCCGTTGGCGCGGGCTGCCTGACGAAAATATGCCGGCGGCGTATCGGCGCGTGTGCCAGCATTTGGGCTTGGCGCGCCGGCGCGGCTATAGCCCGCAATTGGTGACGCGCTTGCAGGTGTTGATGCAGCGCGGCCACAACGCCTTGTACCGGCCGCCATTGCCCCGCTGGCAGCGGGCGGTGGAGTTTTTGCTGGCCGACTTCCCGTGTCTGGTGCGCGCCGAACGCGGCGTGATGCTGGCCTCGCTACTGCTGTTTGTGCTGCCGCTGCTGCTTAGCTTTATCGCCGTGCAACTCAAGCCGGAATTGATCCACACCTTGCTAAGCCCGCAGCAAGTGGCCGATTTTGACGCCATGTACGCCAAGTCGGCGGGCAAATTGGGGCGCGATTCGGGCAGCGATTTGGCAATGTTTGGCTACTACATCTTCAATAACATCAGCATCGGCCTGCGCACCTATGCCAGCGGCCTGCTGGCGGGTGTCGGCCCGGTGCTGGCAATCGTCTTCAACGGTTTGATGATGGGCGCGGTGGCCGGGCATTTGCAGGATGTGGGCTTGGGTGACCCGTTTTGGCGCTTTGTGGTGGGGCATGCGGCGTTCGAGCTCACCGCGATTGTGATTGCCGGCGGGGCCGGGTTGCGGCTGGGGTTGGCGCTGCTGGCTCCGGGGCGGCGGCGGCGGGTGGATGCCTTGGTCGAAGACGGTCAGCGCGGGGCCAAGCTGTGTCTGGGCATTTTTGCGATGCTGCTGCTGGCGGCGTTTATCGAAGCGTTTTGGTCCTCGATGGGGTGGATGCCGGCGGCGGTGAAATACACGGTTGCGGCGGTGTTGTGGAGCGTGGTGGGGCTGTGGCTATGGCGCGGCGGGCGTGATCGCGATGCGTGCTGAACACCTGCAAGTCGAGTTGTATCCGCGCTCGCCATGGGAGGCGATGGAGTTGGGCGGCGCATTGGTGCGTCGGCATGCGCGCGCAATCTGGCTGCCGTGGCTGACGCTCAGCGTGCCAATGTTCGTGCTGCTCAATGCGCTGGGCGTGTGGCTGGGGATGGCGGGCGCGGCCTCGCTGCTGCTGTGGTGGCTGAAACCGGTGTTCGACCGCATCCCGCTATTTGTGTTGTCGCGGGCGGTATTTGGCGAAGCGCCGCGCGTGCGCGACACCTTGGCCGCGCAGTGGCATTGGGGCTGGCGGGCGATGCCGGCGTATCTGCTGTGGCGGCGGCTGGGCCCAGCGCGTGCCTTGTATCTGCCGGTGGATGTGTTGGAGGGCGGCGCCGCCGGGCCACGGCGGCGGGTGATTGGCGGTTCGGTGCGCGGTACCGCAGCACTGCTGACCTTGGTCTGCGTCAATTTTGAGCTGGTGCTGACCGTCGGCACCTTCGCACTGGCCTTGCTGTTTGTGCCGGTGGACTACCTGTCTGAATCGGCCAAAGCGGCATGGACGCTGCTGTCGCAAGACCCGCCGCCGTGGTTGTGGGTCGTGATCAATGCGGTGATCTGGTTGGCCAGCAGTGTGATCGAGCCGTTCTATGTGGGGGCCGGGTTTGGCATGTATCTGGACCGGCGCACACGCTTGGAAGCTTGGGATGTGGAAATTGGCCTGCGTCGCCTGCGCACCCGCCTGCGCACCACAGTGGCAACGCTGGCCGCGCTGGTCTGCGCCGGCGTGCTGGCCATGGCCACGCCCGCGCCTGCCCGCGCGGCGGCTCCGGCCGCCCCGGCGACGCAAGCCAATACCTTGGTCAACGTCTTCCCCCATATCGAGCAAGACCCCGCATTCGCGCAAGCGGTGCAGCACACCGAGCAAGACCCGCTGTTGCACCCGGTGCGCAAGCAAACCGCATGGGTGCCCATCCAGAAAGACAAACCCAAACCCAAGCCCGCACAAAACCCGGTGTTGGCCGCGATTGCCAAAGGCTTTGGCCTGATCGGCGAATGGGGTCTGTGGATCGCGCTGGCCTTGTTGCTGGGCCTGTTGCTGAAGACCCATCGGTATTGGTGGCCGTGGTTGCAAGGGGTGGCGCGGCCGCTGCCGGCCCCACTTGCTGCGGCCAGTTCTCAGGTGCATAGCGAGGTCGAGGTGCTGCCCGCCGATATCGTGGGCAGCGTGCGCGCGCTGTGGCAGGACGGCCGCCGTCGCCGCGCGCTGGCCTTGCTGTATCGCGCCAGTGTGGAGGCAATGGTGCAACGCACCGGCGCGGTGTTGGTGCCCGGTGCCACCGAGGCCGACTGTCTGCGTGCGGCGCGCGGGTTGCCGGATCCGGCCGACCGCGACGCCTTTGCCGGCATGGTGCGGGTCTGGCAGTACGCCGCCTATGCCGAACGTCTGCCCGATACCGAGACACTGGACACCCTGCTGCAACGGCTGGCAGCGCGCTTTGGGTGGGCCGCATGAGCCGCGACATGCACCGCGCACGCAGCCTGCTGCCGTGGGCGTTGGGGCTGGCCTTGCTGGCCGTGTTGGTGGCGTGGTTTGTAAGCACACACCGGCGCGAACAACAAACCCTGCCGCTGCCACCGCGCGGCGAAGCCAGCTACAACCCGCTGTATGCCCTGAAGCTGAGCCTGCTGGCGCTGGGCCAGCGGGTGAATTCGCGGCAGCGCCTGCAATTGGATACGGTGCCGCTGGGCCCGCGCGATACCGTGGTGATCTACAGCGACCCGCGCACGCTGAGCGACAGTGAGCTAGACGCGCTGTTTGATTTTGCCGATGCCGGCGGCCACCTGGTTTTGCGCCTGCCGCCGTGGCAATCGGACAAGACCGATGTGGCGCTTGCCGATTGGTTGCCCATCCAGCCAACCCTGCTGAAGCCGGCCTGCATGGCGCTGGACGTGCCCGGGCAAAAACCGCATGTCGAGTTTTGCCAGAGCGCACAATTTCGCCTAAGTCCGGATGCCGACCCCCGCGCCGCTTGGCGCACGCAGGATGGCCGGTATGTGTTTGCCCGTTTCGCGCAGGGCGATGGTCAGGTGGATGTGGTTTCAAGCTTGGAACTGCTGAATAACGATGAACTGACCGAGCGGCCACATAACCTGTTCGCCCGCCAATTGCTGGCCCCCAACTGGGGCGCTGGCACCATGCACCTGGTGTATGCCGCCGACATGCCACCGCTGTGGCATTGGCTGCTTGATCACGGCTGGATGGCGCTGTTGCCACTGCTACTGGGCTTGCTGCTGTGGTTGTGGCGGCGCGCGCAGCGGTTTGGCCCATGGCTGCCATCGCCGCTGCAAGCACGCCGCGCACTGCTGGAACATGTGGAAGCCAGCGGCGAGCACCTGCTGCGTTACGGCAAGCAAGCCCATTTGCAACACGCGATGCGCGACAACGTGTTGCTGCTGCTGCGCCGCCGCGACCCACTGGCGGCAGCGATGGAAGGCGACACCCAAGCGGCACTGCTGGCAGCACGCACGGGCTTGCCTGCGGCAAGCCTTCGCGCGGCCTTGGACACACGTCCGCCCGCCACCCCTCACGAATTTCGACAACGCATCGCCGGGCTGATCGCCCTGAGGAAACGCTTATGACCACCGACACCCCGCCGCCACTGCAACCCACTCCAGCCAGCAGCGCCTTGGGTACGCAGGCCCAAGCCATTCGCGATGAAGTCGCCAAGGCGTTTATCGGCCAAGAGGAGGTCTTGGATCAGGTGATGCTGGCGTTGTTGGCCGGTGGCCATGTGCTGCTGGAAGGCGTGCCGGGGCTGGGCAAAACCCTGCTGGTGCGAGCACTGTCGCAGGCACTGGGCTGCACCCATGCGCGCGTGCAATTCACCCCTGATTTGATGCCCAGCGACATCAGTGGGCATGCCGTGTACGACCCCAAACAAGAACGTTTCGAGGTGCGCAAAGGCCCCGTGTTCACGCATGTGCTGCTGGCCGACGAGATCAACCGCGCGCCGGCCAAAACCCAATCGGCCCTGCTTGAAGCGATGCAAGAACAGCAAGTCACCATCGAAGGCAAAAGCTTCCCACTGCCGCCGCCGTTTTTGTGTCTGGCCACGCAAAACCCATTGGAACTGGAAGGCACCTACCCCCTGCCCGAAGCCCAGCTCGACCGGTTTTTATTCAAAGTATTGATTGGCTACCCGGCACTGGCCGATGAAAAACGCATGGTGGCAGCCGTGTGCGATGGGCGGATGGCGGCCGATTTTGACCTTAGCCAAGTGCAGCAAGTGGCCAGCCGTGACGACGTGCTGGCCCTGCAACAGGCCACCGCCAGCTTGCGGGTGGATGCGGCGGTGCTGGATTACGCGGTGCGCATTGCCAGCGCCACCCGCAAATGGCCGGGCATCGCACTGGGCGCAGGCCCGCGCGGCAGTATTGCCTTGGTGCGTGCCGCGCGCGCGCAGGCGGTGTTGGCCGGGCGTGATTTCGTCACCCCCGACGATGTGCGCAGCATTGCCAAACCCGCCCTGCGCCACCGCATCGCGCTGGCACCGGAGCTGCACATCGAGGGCCAAAACGCCGATGCTGTGCTGCATGCCTTACTGGCCAAGGTGGACGCGCCACGCCAGTGAGGCCGTCGCTGCTGCTGCCGTTGTTGTGCGTGGGCTGGGCGCTGCTGGGCGTCGCGGCCAGCGCGGCTTGGCTGCCGGCGCTGGCGTGGTGGGCCACCGGCGGCGTGTTGTTGTCGGTGGCGTTGCTGGATGGCTGGCGGCTGCGCCGCTATGCCCTGCCCGAGGTGCTGCGTGAATTGCCGGATGCGCTGCCGGTAGGCGTTGCGCGCGAGGTTGTGCTGGTATTGGACAACGGCCCACGCGCGCTGCGGGTGGATGTGCACGATGTGCACCCCAGCGACTGGGTGGCCAGCGGCCTGCCGCGCACGCTGCATTTGGTGGCCGAAGCCAGCACCCGCGTCAGCTATACGCTGCGCCCTACTAGCCGTGGCGATGCCCACTTTGACGGCGTGCACCTGCGCCTGCATTCCCCGTGGCGGCTGTGGCGGCGCGCCTGCGTGGTGGGTGCGCCGCAGCGGGTGCGGGTGTATCCCAATTTTGCGCCGCTGGCCAAGCTGGCGATGCTGGGTTCCGAGCAGGCGTCGCGCACGGTGGGAGCGCATCTCCGTCGCCGTCGCGGTGAAGGCACCGACTTCCACCAAATGCGCGACTACCGGGTGGGCGACAGCCTGCGCCAAATCGACTGGAAAGCCACCGCGCGGGTGCGCCGGCTGATCTCGCGCGAGTATCAAGACGAGCGCAACCAGCAGGTGGTGCTGTTGATCGACACCGGGCTGCGGATGCTGGCGCGCGATGGAGAGTTGACCCACTTCGACCATGTGCTGGATGCCGCACTGGTGGTGTCGTATCTGGCCCTGCGCGAGGGCGATGCAGTTGGCCTGTTGGCCAGCGGTGGCGAACGCCGCTGGGTGGCCCCGCAGCGCGGTGCGGGCGCACTCGATGTCTTGCTACGCGCCAGCTACGACGTGCAGCCGCAGCCGGTGGCCACCGATTATCTGGCCGCCGCCACCGAGCTGTCGCTGCGCCAGCGCCGGCGCAGCTTGGTGATGCTGGTCACCAACCTGCGCGATGAGGATATCGACGACCTGCTGGTGGCGGTGCGCATGTTGCAACAACGGCACCACGTGGTGGTGGCCAGCCTGCGTGAAGAAGCACTGGACGCGGTGCTGGATGACGACGTGCAGAACCTGCGGGCTGCCCTGCGCGCAGCCGCCACCGCCCGCTACCTGCAACAACGCAGCCGCACCCACGACGCCCTGCGCGCGCAGCGCGTCAGCGTGCTCGACGTCACCTGCGCACAACTGCCCGGCGCGCTGGTGGAACGCTATCTGGCGATCAAGCGCGAGGGGCTGTTGTAGGGCGCTATGTGGCTGGCGTTGGCCTAGCCGGATGTGGCATGCCACACTATCTATTAGGGGATTGACCAACACCATGCTGCATGGGGAGCAATAACGTGAAACACGTTCTTTTGGGGCTTTTGCTGGCTATTTCCAGTGGGCAGGTCACGCCTGCGATCGCGGCCACACCCGTGGTCGGTGAAAGTGTGTTGACGATGCGCGTGGATGGTGAGTTGACCATCGGCACCGAGGGTCAGGTGTTGAGCTACAAAATCCGCAGCAAGCTTGCCCCGACACTACAAGCGATGCTGGATAAATCGATTCCGCGCTGGCAGTTAACGCCGGTACGGCAAGGCGGCAAGCCGGTCAATGCAAAAACCCCGATGCGTATCACTTTGGCGGCGACCCAAATCCCGCAAGGCTATGAAGTTCGGATCGACAATGTGGTGTTTACGCCGATCAGCAAAGAAGACTATGAGGCCAAGATTGCCGCCGCCCGTGCAATCCGCGAAGGCGGTGAAGCGATTACGGTAGGCGATGCGCCGCCGTCGCAACCGGTGGTGTTCGATTCCAAGCGGATGTTGTCACCACCGCGTTATCCCGTGGGTCTGATGCGTGCCGGGGTAAGTGGGGCGGTCTTGCTGCATCTGCGCCTGAACCCCGATGGTACGGTGGCGGATGTGGTGGCGTCACAATCCAGTCTGTTTGATATCAAAGGCGCTAGCGGCATCTTGGACAAGGCGCGTGGCTTATTGGAGAAAGAGTCCATTCGTGCCGCACGGAGTTGGTCTTGGCATGTGGATGCCGCGCATCCGGAGCTGTTGACGGCGGATGACCTTACGGTGTGTGTGCCGATTGAATTCAGAATGGATAGCCCCGGCAAACAGGGTGATGACAACACCGCCGTGTGGCGACAAGAATTCCGTGGTCCCAATCTGCCGATCCCGTGGTTGCTGGGCAAGCCCGGCGAGCAGGTCGTGGGGGTGTCTGACCTGAACAACGGTGAACAGGTGTCTGGCAGTTCACCGTTCCAGCTGATTGACCGCAGCGTGTTGAACCGGGCGCTTTGAAGGCCGCGCTAATCCGCCGTCACTAAAGCATCTGCGCGGCCGCTGAGTTGGGCGAAGATGCTGTCGGTGCTTGGGCGCACGCCGTGCCAGAGTAAAAAGCTTTCGGCGGCCTGTTCCACCAGCATGCCCAGGCCGTCGATGGCATGGGTGCAGCCGGCGGCGCGGGCCCAGGCCAAGAACGGGATCGCCGCTTCGCCATAGCTCAAATCCACCGCCGCACTGCGCGGGGCGGCCAATGCCATCGGCAGGCTGGGCAGGCTGCCGCCCCGGCTGGCCGAGGTGGCATTGAGCAACAAATCAAACTCGCCCAATTTGGGCAAGGTTTCCCATGTGCGGGCATGCACGCGGCCGGGTTCACCCATCGCATCGGCGAGGGCGTCGGCGCGGTCGGGATTGCGATTGACCACAAACAACGCACCGATACCGGCATCTAGCAACGCCGGCGCGACACCGCGTGCGGCACCACCTGCTCCCAGCAAGAGCACCCGCCGCTGGCGCAAGTCCAGCCCGTGGCGCTCGGTCAGGTCACGCACCAACCCGACACCATCGGTATTGTCGCCGTGCCAATGCTCCCCTTCACGCACCAAGGTATTGGCCGCGCCGGCACGCAGCGCGCGGGTGCTGCTGGTGCGGCAGAGCGCAAAGGCGGCTTCTTTCAGCGGCAGGGTGATATTGGCGCCCGCCAGGTCGCTGGCATCGAGCTTGGCGCGGAAGTCATCGTGATTGGCTTCAATCGCCAAGTAGTCCATCGCGATGCCGGTTTGTTTGGCAAACGCGGCATGGATGCGCGGGGATTGCGAATGGGTGATGGGGGAACCTAGCACCGCGTAATGCTTGCTCATCATCGTGCACGCTCCTTGATATCGACGGCGACGCCTAGCGCCGGGTGCTCGCTACGCGGCTCAAATGCCGCTACGCGATTCACCCGATGCTCTCGTCGCCACCCATGAGTGTCACTCATCCACGCAACCATCTTGCCGCATCCAGTGCGTAATAGGTCAATACGCCATCGGCACCGGCGCGCTTGAATGCAGTCAACGCTTCCATCGCCACCATTTTTTCGTCCACCCAACCATTGGCGGCGGCGGCCTTGATCATCGCGTACTCGCCACTGACCTGATACGCATAGGTGGGCCGCTTGAAGTGTTGTTTCACCCGATACAGCACGTCCAGATACGGCAGGCCGGGTTTCACCATCACCATGTCCGCGCCCTCGGCCAAGTCCAGCGCGACTTCGTGCAGCGCTTCATCGCTATTGGCCGGATCCATCTGATAGGTGTACTTATTGCCTTTGCCCAAGTTGCCAGCGCTGCCCACCGCGCTGCGAAACGGGCCATAGAACGCGCTGGCGTATTTGGCGCTGTAGGCCATGATGCGGGTGTGGATGAAGCCATTGGCCTCCAGCGCGTTGCGGATCGCGCCGATGCGGCCGTCCATCATGTCGCTGGGCGAAAGAATGTCCGCGCCGGCGGCGGCATGCGCCAGTGATTGCTGGATCAAGGCTTCGATGGTCTCATCATTGAGGATGTAGCCGGTGTCGTCGATCAGCCCATCCTGCCCATGCGTGGTGTACGGGTCCAGCGCTTGGTCGCTCATCACACCGAGTTCTGGGAAGCGCGATTTCAGCGCGCGGATGGCACGCGGGATGATGCCGTTTGCGTCCCATGCAATGCGGCCATCGGCGGTCTTGGCGGCAGGATCGGGCACACCGAACAGGTCCAGCACCGGTACGCCCAGCTCCAGCGCCTGTTCGCCCACGCGCAGTAATTCGTCAATCGACAGCCGTTCAACCCCGGGCATAGAGGGCACCGGTGCGCGGCCTTGCTCCTCGTGGACGAAGACCGGGTAGATCAGATCATTGGCGGTGAACGTGGTTTCGCGCATCATGCGGCGCGAAAAATCGTCATGACGCATGCGCCGTGGGCGAACGGGGAAGTGATTGCTCATGCCGGCATTTTACCCCCGCCGCAGCAAGCCGCTGTGATGCAGATCAGGTGATTCCAATCCGGTCTTTCAAAACAGGCCGCCGCCCAGCAGCAAACGCAAGCCGCCAATCAAGATCGCCACCACGTTCAAAATCAGGCCGGTCTTGGCGCGGCTGCGATGCGGTGCCGAGGTGATGGCAATGCCAATGGCGGCGATGATCGCGCCGACCACCGCAAACGGGATCATGAACCAGTTGCCCCAGCCAAGCATCGGGATAAACGCCAGCAGCATCCACAACAATGCCACGATGCCCCACAACAGACTGATGATGCCCATGCACAGATTTCCTAGATTGGCGAAGATCAAGAATAAGCGCGATTGGGCCGCGGCAAGCAAATAATGCGACGAACATAAAAAACCGGCGCCCGAAGGCGCCGGTTGGAGTGATGAATCACCGAGTCAAGCACGGATTAGCGGCGGTATTGATCCGACTGGCGCTTGATGCAGGTGTTCAACTTGAGTGCCTGTTGCTGGGTGATCAGGCCATCGGCCAGCAACCCATCGCGGTACTTGTACATGCACGACACGTACTCGTTGCGCAGCACATTCGTGGACTTGCACGCTTCGCTGGTGGCGGCCATGTTGGAGCCGATCACAATGCCGTAGGCGTCGGCAGCAGCAGTACCGGTATCGCAATTGGCAAAAGTCGCACCACCTTGATGCAGCTTCCAGCCAATATCAGCAAACAGCGCCGGGGTCAGATCAACGTTGTACTGTGCCTGCACCGTTGGGGAATCGAACGGCTCCATCAGGGCATCTGGTGTTAGCGTGGTATCGAAGTGCGAGAAGGTTGAACCGGTAGCAACCACCCACGGCGAGTACAGACGGGTATGACCTGCGCTGTCCATGCCGGCCTTGGTGGCGGGCAGATCCACCATGCCGCCGGTGACGGGTGTATTGGCCTTGAACGTCACACCATCGGCGTATTGCACGATGACCGAGGGGATGGTGATGGTGGGATCAGCGCCACCCATCGAGCCCCAAGTGCCGGTCGACGAGTTGGCAATGACCACACCGATGGCACCGGCGTTTTGCGCGTTCTTCACCTTCACCGCAAAACCACAGGTGCCACGGTCGATGATGGCAATCTTGCCGGCCACGGCCGCCGCATTGGTGATGGCCGAGCAACCATCGGTCGTCAGCGGGCCGGCGGCGTCGGCGGCGTCGAGTGCCACCACCCATTGGCCATTGAAATTGGCGGCAGCTGCGGCCGGGCCAAATGCGGCACCGTAGAAGCCGTAGTTACCCACCAACGCTGTCGGTGCAGTGACCCGCAGCACGCTTTCGTGGAAGTTGTTGTTCAAGATGACATTGGCAACGGCATTGACCTTCGGCCCCACCCACACCGTGCGACCCGGTGTGCGCATGGCCTTGGCGCGCAGCGCATCGGTCATGCTGGCGTCTTCGAAGCTCTTGTTCAGCTCATTGTCGTAAGCGTATTTGGTGTAGGCATCGGAATAGCCGTTGTAGAGCGCGCCGGTGGATTTATTGATGAACCCCTGCGCACCCAGGCCGTGGCCGATTTCATGCATCACCACATTCAGGAAGTTGATTTTGCCGGCGGGGGTATTACCGTCAATACCGAAATACCAACCCGAACCATCCAGGCACCCGGGATTGCCAAGATTGCCATTGAAGCGCGAAGCGATGTCGCCCGGATCGTTCGGATCGGGAACGATGTCGTAACCGACGATCGAATCGGCCAGCGCCGAACCGTAATAGCGGACACGCACGCCGTCAGTGAGCCGAATCAGCCAGTTGGTACCGGCCGAGCCCAGCACGCCCGAGGTGGAGGTGCAGGTCAGCGGAGCAAACGAGGCATACACCTTGATCGGCACTTTGCTTTCCAGCACCGAGCCCCACATTTTCATGGCGAACTCGTACACAAAGGTGGCTTGCGCACCCTTGGTGGTGCCCGGGTTGCCGCCGACCGGAGTGGCAGGAACGGTGCTATTCAGACCCACACCTGGACTATCGAGGTTGAGCAGTACGATGTCCGCCGCATTGGCGGAGCCGGCGGCCAACAGGGCCGTGGTGGCAAGTGCCAGTAGGGTCTTATTCATTGCCAGCCTCCGGAGTTTTCTGGGCCTTCGAGGACATGACATCGCCGTTTTCGAGGATCGTCAGGCTACCGTCGGCATTTTTCTGCACGGTCATTTCACTCAGGCTTTCAGCCGGTGGCTTGATCACGGAATAGCCGTTGTAGGTGGTTTCGGTGGCTAGCACTTCTTTCTTGGTGGTCGGCAGGCGGAACAGGCGTTGAGCACGTGACGACAGCTGCGCGCGGGTGCCGGCGCGCAGGCTATTGTTGTCGTTACCTTGCTGAGCGGCTTGTGTGTCCAGTGCGGCACTTTCTGCGTCGGTCAGCGGGCGCAGCTTGCCAGTAGTCTTGTCGATGCCGACCTTGACGGACGGGGCGGAAGCTGCGGCTTGTGGAGTGGGATCGCCAGCCAGCGCGGTGCCGGTCATTGCGAGCCCTGCCGCGAGGAGCAGAAGCTTGGTATTCATTTGGATTTGATGTCCTTGACGAGAGCATGGAGTCGAAAAGCGGACGATGTGGCCCGCAGCCGACGGATTCTGCGTTTGTCAGAATTCCCCCTGACCGGGCGAGTGTGCCCGTGCTTGAGCAAAAGCTCAAGCAAGCAAAACTGGACGGCAGTCACACCGCAAGATTGATGCAACGCAGCATTTTTCGGAATGCGTTCAGCCGTGGCTGCCGTCGATCTCGACCCGCAATTCTTGTCGGCACACATGGCCATGCAGCACGATGCGTGGCACCTCGGGTAGGTGTTGCGCCAGCAGGGCGTCGATGTGGGCCATCGCATCGGCATCGCGCACATACACCTTCAAGCGTGAACCTGCGCCCAGCCGGGGCGGCAGTGCCGGGCGCTGGCTGCGGGCGGTGTCGATCAGGCTGTGCAGGTTGCGCAGCACTTCGTCCAGTTGTGCATCCAATGCTTCACCGTGTTGCGAGGCATGGCCCACCACCGCCGCCGTGCCCGAGAGTAGCAATGGCATCTGGGCGCTGGCCGGCAGCAGCGCGCGGGCAAACCCGGGCGGCTGTGGGCCGTACTGGCGTGGGTAGCGCCAGGCTTGCACTTGTCGGGGGTTTTCCAGCGCGGTGCCAGCGTGCTGGCCCGCCAGCCAATACAACTGAAAACGACCGCTGGGCGCGGGGTGGCCAATCGCGGTGGCGGCCGGCAGGTCGCCGGGGGCCAGCGCGCGGCCGATTCCGCGCGCGCGGCCCACGCAGAAGCGCCGGTAGCGTTCGGCGTCCCCCGTGCCGAAGGTAATGGCATCCAGGTAATTCCAAATCCGGAGTGGATGCGGGTAGGCGCAGGTGGACAGCCAGTCATGCAGGCGGGCATAGGCCTGCGCGGCGGCGGTTTCAATATCGCCGGTGTCGGTCACTTCCAGCGCGCCAAATTGCAGGCCGCCGCCTTGCGCCCAGGCGATGTCGCCTGCCCGGCCATGCACGACCTCGGTGGCAACCTGCCAGCACTCCAACGCTGCGCAGCCGTGGCTGGGCAGGGCAACGTGCAGGTAGCGCGGGTCATCGTGACGTGGGGCTGCACGATCACCAAAGCCGAACACCGCCAAGGTGCCCGGGGTGGCGAGGGCGTCGGTCAGCGGCACATCGCGAAATTCGATATGCAAAGGGGTGGCCGGGGTAGCGGGGGCAAGTGGGAGTACGGGCATCAGGGGGCACATGATACCGCGCCGCCTTGCTACCCCCACTGCACTGCATGCCCCCCACCATCGGCACGGGCAGGCGATAGCGGCCCGCGTTAGCATCGCTAAGATTGGCGAATGCCGAGGGGCGAACCACGATGAGGATCGGGATGGATGCAAAACATATTTTGCTGGGGGCGGTGCTGATGAGTGGCGCGGCAATTGGCCATGCACAAGCACAGGCACCCTTGGCACAAGGGCCTGCAACACCGGTCACCGCTGCCGATTACGCACGCGCCGCCAGCATGCTGGCAGACCGCACCGGGCCATTGGTCGATCACGCCATCAGCGGTGCCAATTGGTTGAGCGACGGCACGCTGATTTACAACGAAAGCACGCAAGGCAAAACGCAGGCGTTGCGATTTGATCCCGGCAGTGGCAAGACCACGCCCGCGTTCAATACACAAGCCTTGGCCGATGCCATGAACTTGGCCGCCGGAGGCAAGGGGATGCCGGCACGCGCCGACAAATTGCCACCGCTGAAAATCACCCGCAATGCCGATGGTTCGCTGAAACTCAGCAGCCTGTTTGGTGGCGGTGATTTCCGCTGCGATAAAGCCGGCTGCAGCGCGATCAGCAAGGCGAAATCTGGCGACGAGCCGGGTGCGGCCGCGCCCGATGGCAGCCGCGAGGCCTTCATCCGTGGTGGTAATTTGTGGCTGCGCGATGTGGCCAGCGGCAAAGAAACCCAACTCACCACCGATGCCCAGCCCGACTACGGCTATGCCACCAGCAATGCCGGTTGGCAGCATTCGGATGACGCCGTGTTGGTGTGGTCGCCGGACGGCAACAAGATTGCCACCTTCCAGCAAGACCAGCGCAAGACCAGCAGCATGACCTTGGTCGGCACCAATGTGGGTGCGCCGAAGGTGGAGCAGTGGAAATACCCGTTCGTGGGCGACAAGGACGTGACCATGATCGAGCGCGTCATCATCGATGTGTCCGGTGCTGCACCCAAGGTCATCCGTCTGCAAATGCCGGCCGATCAGCACCGCTCCACCTGCGCCGATGACGTGGTGTGTGATGGCGGTTGGGACGATGTGCAGTGGGCCAAGGATGGCAAGACGCTGGCCTTCATCAGCACCGATCGTGGCCATAAATCCGCCACCTTGCGGGTGGCCGATGCTGCCAGCGGCAAGGTACGCGACGTGTATACCGAAACCGTGGCCACCCAGTACCAGAGCGCGCCGGCCTTGGGCAATGTGGCATGGCGGTACTTGCCCGAGAGCAACGAGTTTTTGTGGTTCTCGCAAAAAAGCAATTGGGGCCATCTGTACTTGCATGACTTGAGCACGGGCAAAGAAAAGCGCCAGCTCACCAGCGGTGATTGGAATGCCACCAAAATCGGCTATCTGGATCAAGCCTCACGCACGCTGTGGTTCAGTGGCGTGGGTCGCGAGCCGGGTGACCCGTACTTCGTGCATTACTACAAGGTCGGATTGGATGCCGGTGCAGTGCAGTTGCTGACGCCTGAGGATGCCAATCACAGCATCACGCCTTCGGAAGATGGCAAGTATTTTGTCGATGTGTATTCGAAGATCGACACGGCGCCGATAGCCGTTGTGCGCGATGGCAATGGCAAGCAAGTGAAAGAATTGGCGCATGCCGATCTCACTCGTTTGAAAGCCGCCGGCTGGGTGGCACCGGAATCGTTCACGGTAAAAGCTCGCGACGGCAAAACCGACATCTATGGGCAACTGTTCAAGCCCTCGCATTTCGATGCCAAAAAGAAGTATCCGATCATCACCTACATCTATCCAGGTCCGCAGGTGGGTTCGATTCGTTCGCGCAGCTTCGTGCCGGCCCACGGTGACCACCAGGCATTGGCCGAGCTGGGCTTCATCGTGATTGCGGTGGATGGCATGGGCACGCCCCTGCGCAGCAAGGCGTTCCAGGATGCCTATTACGGCAACATGATCGACAACACCCTGCCCGACCAAGTGGCCGCGCTGAAGCAATTGGGCGAGCGTTACCCGTGGGTGGACACCAGTCGCGCTGGCATCTGGGGGCATTCCGGTGGCGGCAATGCCACCGCGACGGCGATGTTCACCTATCCCGATGTGTACAAAGTGGGGATTGCCGAATCGGGTAATCACGACAATCTGAGTTATGAAGACGATTGGGGTGAGCGCTACCACGGTTTGCTGGAAGACAAAGGCGACGGCAAGACCAATTACAGCGGGCAAGACAACGCCTCGATCGCGAAAAACCTGAAAGGCAAATTGTTCCTGCTGCACGGCCTGATGGATGACAACGTGCCGCCGCAAACCACGCTATTGGTGGTGGATGCATTGATCAAGGCCAACAAGGATTTCGACCTGTTGCTGTTGCCCAAGGCGCGTCACGGCTACGGTGCGGATAGCTATTACGTGATGCGTCGGCGCTGGGATTATTTCGTGAAAAATCTGCTGGGCGCAGAGCCGCCAAAGGAATTTGAGCTCAAGCCGCAGTACTGACCGCGGTACCCCTTGAGACGACAACGGCAGCGCAGGCTGCCGTTGTTGTGAGCGCAGGCAGGGCGATACCACTCAATGCCCGTTTTGTGCCGCCAGCTGGTCGAGGTCAATCCCTTGTTTGTGCAGCAAACTGGATGCGCGCAGTGCATAGAACGCCAGATAAGCAAAGCAGACCACACCCACCCAGAAGCTCATGTGCACGCCCACCACATCGGCCAGTGCGCCTTGTGCCCAGCTCACCAGGCCGCCGCCCATGATCATCATGATCAGCAGGCTGCTGCCCTGATTGGTATTGCGGCCCAGGCCAGTAATCGCCAATGCAAAAATGCACGGCCACATCGTGCTGCAAAACAGGCCCACACTGATAAAGGCAATGGTGCTGGTCATGCCGCTGCTGAACATCCCGATCAGCAGCGCCACAATGCCGCACACGGCGAAATACAGCAGCATCCGCGCCGGGTTGCCATGGCTCAGCCAGGTGGCGGCAATCATCACCACGATCACGCCGGCATAGCCGTAGAACTGCGACACATCATGCTGGGCGATGGCATTGACCGCCAGATACACGCCAAACGCAAGAAACGGCAGCAGCAACAGCAACATCGATTTGGTGCTGCGGCCAACGTCAAATGCCCCCGCTGCGCCAGTCCAGCGGCCAATCATCAAGCTGGCCCAGTACAACGAAACATACGGAGCCAAGTGCTGG
>Ga0208825_1000736_pt1 | contig 28788 bp, 22 predicted proteins | sample AD_UKC113_MetaG_FD_184450 | JGI IMG/M metagenome (GOLD analysis project Ga0208825, IMG submission 184450) | Active sludge microbial communities of municipal wastewater-treating anaerobic digesters from Hong Kong - AD_UKC113_MetaG (SPAdes)... | ecosystem: Engineered > Bioreactor > Anaerobic >...
AATTAGAGGTTATATAGGGGTAAAAAGGCAAAAAAAGAGCAAAATATACTCTTTTTTCTGGGAAAATTGCTTTCTAAACTAGAAAATAACCCCTAAATATTTAATGCCCTAATTATTCAACGGTCTTTGTTATCTGATGAATACCGAAGTCCATTTTGCCTGATTGTTTTGTGACAATTGATAGTTCGCTAAGGCAAAAAGGACTCCGACTCCCCAATCAGCAGCTGTTAAAATTTATATTTTTTGCTTGCCTTAAAATCCGAACCAAGGACCGACGGAAAAAGTCAAACCTTCTAAAGGCGTATCGGGAGAATTATTCACCTCAAATGTTTCGGCGTTACTATAGCTCTGCTTCCAACCCTTTGTGGGAGAATAACCGTAAAGGTAACCGACTTCACCTCTTATACCAAACCAAGACAGCAATCTCACTTGGAGTTCAACTTTCGGCTGCACGACCGCATAGCTTTTCTTATAAGTAACGCTGTAATTGCTCTCGGGCGGAATTCCCCACTCAAAATCGCCGTTTGTATGCACCAAATTCAAACTTTGCACGCCTCTGCCGACGCCCACTCCCGCAGATGCAATCAGATTTTTCAATAGGGCAAAACGCTTGTCCAAAGTTATATTCCAAGTCGTGAAATCATAATCTACAATATTCAAGAAACCTGTTTGGGGAGCGCTTTTCTTCTTATATTCATCATAAGTTTGGAATTGGAAGCCCAAAAACCATCCTTTACCGATGCTGCCTTTTCCGCCAAAACCGGCTAATGCCAAAAGACCGTCGTCCGGTAAAGTAGAAAAGTTTAGCGTCTTGAGCAGGGAATTAATGTCATCTAAATCAAGCGCATAAAAAACCGGAAGCCATGAACCGCCTCCGTAACCGACAGATTTATGCTTGTCAGATGCACAAGAAGCGCAATTTTCTTTCTCCTCTGCAGAAGCATTTTCGGGATTAGTTCCAAACACAAAGTCCAGTTCCTTGATTTCACCTTCACGATAAATCTTCAGATTAACCGCATCTCCTGCTCTATACATTCCTTCAATTTTATCAAACTCTTTCAGATTAAGGACTTTTTTGCCGTCAATTTCCATCAGGATATCATCTTCCGCCAAACGATATATGTAAGCGGGAGAAGCATCAACAATACCCGTAATCAAAATGCCGTAATTGTAAGGATAATTCAATTCCTGTGCTTTAGTGAAATCAAGATCAACGGGATAAATTCCAAAAAAAGCGGCATCTTCGGCTTTCTCTTCCGGTTCCGATAAATCAACTTCCATCTTGATTTTCTTCAATTCATTCAGCTGCATCAATTCTGCCGGACTGTTCAGAGCGAAGATATTATCCTTTTGCGGCAGAATTTTATCTTGCGCCGTAACAATGCAAGGCAGCGAGCAAAGGACAAGGAGAAGTATGAGAATAAGGTCCTTTTTCATGCTAAAAATTCCTCCTTCGGACGATAGCATAATGCAAATATAAATATTATACAGTTCTTTTTTTTATTTCCCTCTTTTTTTTGTCAAAGCTTTTATCTTTCCCTATCTTCTCAACTTTACATTTATACACTTTACTTCATCTATTTAATTGACATAGAAAAGACAGCTGAATAAAATGATTCATAAAGTAAAATTTTTCCTGAATTGAGGTGATACGATGAAAAAAGTCGTCTTGTCGCTTTTGATCTTGCTGTCTGTTGTTCTGCTCACAGCTCAAAATGCTCCGAGTTATTTGGTTCGTTTGAATAGACAAGCAGTCAACGCTTATTTTAGTCCGTCGGAGTCGGAAAGTTTATGGCAGTTTCTGCCGAAGCAAATAGAAGTGTATTATACTTCCGAAAACTATTTATTGGCATCGGCAGATGATGAAATCTTAACCAAACTTCCTGCCTTATCTTTTACTGTTTTGGAGCAATTACCTTTGACGGAAAACTTTTTTCTGCTGAGCAGTTTGCCGAATCAAAAGGCTGAAGTAACTCCCGCAATGGGAATTGAAGTGACAAAACTGGACGATGTCATTTTACTGAAGACGCAATTGACGGAAACGCAATTATCTTCCCTCACCAAATTTCCTTTTGTCAAACTTGATTTTCAGCCTATAAGGTTAAATAAATCCAAATTAGAAGCGCCTAAATCAACTCGCATAAATTTCGGCAACTTGCTGACTATGGTTAATGCGGACAGCGTGGAATGGTTCATGCAGCATCTGCAAGATTTCGGAACTCGCTATGACAGATCTGCCATTCGTTGGCAAGTGGCGAATTGGATTAAAAGCCAATTTCAAAGGATGGGACTGGGTAATGCTCATCTGGAAAGCTTTTCCGATAATAACGGTTTGGAACATTATAATGTAGTTGCCACCTTAACCGGCACTATCAACCCGGAGAAAATAATCGTTGTCGGCGGACATCACGATTCCATTGTCTACGGTGAAAGCGACCCTTTTATCTTTGCCCCGGGAGCTGATGACAATGCCAGCGGAGCAACAGCTGCTTTAGAAATGGCAAGAGTAATGACTGCAGCAGGTTATCAACCGGAATGTTCTATCCGGTTCATAACCTTTGCCGCGGAAGAATTAGGGCTTTGGGGAAGCCATTTTTATGCTAATCAAGCTGCAGATAACGAACAAGACATCAAACTGATGATTAATCATGATATGATTTCGAACTGCCCTTCAACCTCAACGGAATGGAATGTGCGTCTGAATGTGTATGAAGGTTCTTTGGAACAAGCAATGCTTGCAGGAAGCATAACTGATGCCCAAACTGTTTTAACTCCTTATTATCTGGGTTGGAACAGTCCGAGCAGCGACAGCTATTCATTTTGGCAGCGTGGTTTTCCCGTTATTTATTTTTCTGAAGATGTTTTCAGTCCATACTATCATACCGTTAATGATCTTGTCGCCAATACCAATCCCGCTTACGCTGCAGAAGTTATAAAAGCCTCAACTGCAGCGTGTGCAACCTTTGACCAAATGCCTTCGCCCGTCAAAAATGTCCAAGTTTTTGACACGGGAACGGGCAATTCTCTTCTTATTACTTGGAGCATAGAGGGTCTGGAGAGCGATGTTAATCATTTTGAATTATATGCCACCAATCCTAATTTACAGACGCCTTTGGAATTTTCCACAGTGACTAATATCTTTACAGTTCCAGGATTGGAAAGCGGAACTGAATATACAATCGGAGTGGCAGCTGTGGATAATGACCTGAATATCGGCTTTTACACAACGGTAAACGCCACGCCAAATTCCGTTCCCAAAACTCCCGTCGGCTTAACGGATTTCCCGCAACTGCATAGTATTCGTTTAACTTGGCAGCCAAATCACGAACTTGATCTTACCGGTTATCGTATCTATCGTTCCACTTCCCTAGACGGACCTTATGCAGTCCTCAATTCCAATCTTGTTACCGATACCGTTTATACGGATCAAACTGCGACTGATCTTATTTATTATTATTACAAACTTGCCGCAGTAGACACTGAAGCGAATGAAAGTCCTCTCACACAAGCCGTTCGCAGCAGAATTATAACTCTCAATCAAGGCATCCTGATCGTGGATGAAACGAAAAATAATCCTTCCAATACCGTTTTTTCACCCAATGATGCAGTGAGTGACGCTTTTTATGAAGATGTGCTGCACAATTTCACTCACACCCAATACGATACGGAACTTGAAGATACGCTAAAACTTGCCGACTTCGGAATTTACTCTTCTATTTTGTGGCACGGCAACGACGCAGGCAATTTGCTTTATCCTTATGCGGTGAGAGATGAACTCGTTAAATATATTCAAATTGGGGGGAAAGTGCTGATTACATCCTATTTTCCTGCCCGGGCTTTTGACAATAACGGCAATTATCCCTATACTTACGAAAGCGGAAGTTTTATGTTCGACAACTTCGGCGTTCAGACTACAGATTATAAAAGTGGAGCTCGTTTCCGTTATGCGCTTCCCGAAAATTCCGGATATCCGCCTCTGACCGTGGACAGTTTGAAAACCATTCCTCCCTTGGTCGGGCATATTTATAATATTGAATCCGTGGGTGCAGAACCGACTGCGGAAAATGTATATTTTTACGGCTCGGATTATCAAAATACATCAACGCAAGGCAGTATGAACGGAATGCCGGTTGGAATATATAAAGATCACGGAAACGGCAAGACTGTTTTGCTCAGCTTTCCGCTGTTTAATATGAAGCAGGATGAAGTCTCCAACTTGATTTATCATGTGTTTCACAATGTCTTCGGCGAAACGGTTTCCGCGCAGGATGAGAACATCGTTCCGGTGCACGGACTGCACTTCACTAAAATTTATCCCAATCCGTGTCGCAATTATCTTTGTGCGGATTTGATTTCAGGCGATAAATCCGCTTCAATGCAGGCGGCAATATATAATGTCAAGGGCCAGAAAATCAGAACTTTATACAGCGGCGTTCCCCAAAAAGAATGCCAAACCTTGTATTGGAACGGAAAAGACGAATATGGTAATGACGCCGCTACAGGTATATATTTTCTGCAAGCAAAACAAAAAGGGAAAACTGCAGTCCGCAAATTGGTCAAAGTCAAATAAAAGCAGGCCGGATATGGCTTTTCTTAAGCAAGGCTTTATTTAACAGTTTGTATTATTGTGAATTAAGAATAAAAAAATAAAGAGGAGTGACGAGTGCAAACCTCAAAAACTTGGGATCTGCTCATTGTAGGTGGCGGTCCGGCCGGATTATGTGCCGCAAAAGCCGCTGCAGAAAAAGGTCTTTCCGTTTTAGTTTTGGAAAAAAATCTGGAAATCGGCTCTCCCGTTCACACCAGCGGAGGAAGTTGGACGCGGGAATTAAAAGCTTTCGGCATTCCTGAAAGTTTTTTGCATCCCGTGCATCATTTGGAATTTATAAGTAAAATGTCCAAAGCTGCTTTCCATTATGACTTTCCCGAAATCTGCATGCTGGATGTGCACGCGTTTTATCAATATTTGGCAGAGCAGGCATCCTTAGCGGGTGCGGTAATTTACACCAACACGACAGTGAAAAATCCGCTTTTGGAAAACGGCAAAATTTGCGGAGTGCAAGCAATGCGAAACGGTCTACCTGCCGAATACAAAGCTCGCATTATTATTGATGCCGGCGGTTTGGGCGGAGTGATTGCACGCAAAATGGGTCTGCGAACAGAGTTAGCCGGTTACGGAAAAGGCGCTGAATATGAAATCTTCACTTCCAATTGGCAGCAGGATAAAACCGCTATTTTATTGGGTTCGGATTTTTCTCCTTTGGGTTACGCGTGGATTTTTCCCTACGGCAAAAATCGCGTTCGTCTCGGGTTTGGCGTTTTAGCTCCTCAATGTAAGGACGATCCTTTACCGCTTTTGGACAACTTTATCAATAGTGATCATCCGCTTGCGCGTCAATTGCAGCCCTACAGTATTGTGGAAACGCATTTTGGTTCGCTTCCCAATTGCGGTTATCTGGAAAAAACTTATGCGGAAAATCTGCTTGTCTGCGGAGACGCTGCAGGACATGTTTTAAGCATTTCGGGAGAAGGAATTCGGCCTGCAATGGAGATTGGTAAGATTGCCGGAACCGTTGCAGCGGAAGCAATCGCCAAAAATGACACTTCCGAAGCCTTTCTCAAACGCTATGAAGCGCGTTGGAAAAGAAAATACGCGCGCAGCATAGAACTTAATACAAAGTTGAATGAAATCATTCGCCAATATAACGATACGCAATGGGATAAGGTGCTGAATATCCTCAAAGATGTTGATCCCGCCATAGTTTTAGCACTGATGAAAGGCTATTTTGACCTGAATCTTCTGCGTCTGATTTTGACTAAAAATCCCGGCCTCTTTGCTCATAACGCCATGCAAATCGTCAAAAAAACCATAACTGGTTGATTTCTAAGGCGAGATAAATCCCGCTTTATACCCAGATTTTGCAGCCTGAAAATCCTATTCTTCCTTTAATATATCTCACGGAACAACAAGGAGCCTCTGGGAAAAAATCCCAGAGACACCGCGGCATCTCTACCGTAACTATTAAAGCAAGAATAGAGTTGACAAAAAGAGCAGTAATAAAGGATAAACACTTTTTATGGAGGATTTATGCGAAAATTAATCATCCTGAGCTTGACTGCGTTTCTGCTTTTCGGATGCGCAGGCCAAAAATATTACCAAAGTAAAGGTGTTTATTATCCCAAACAGCCTGCCGGCGAGTTGAGCGCTATGCACAAATTCAATCTGACTCCTCTTCCTAATAGCGACTATAATACCTATTCTTTTGAAGGAACGGCATCTTCGGAAAAATATATCTACTGCCCGGTGCGGACTTCTTATCAAGTCGGTGACAGCACCTTCAGTTTTGTCACAATCTATCAAATCAGTAAGCAAGACTTAAGCGTTACGGACAGTCTGGTCTTAAAATCACCTGCCAATAACCTGACGGACACTCATCTGGTTTTAGCTGATAGTTTAATGATTATCAGTAAAGCGGATACGCTTTTCCAAATTGTGACTGCGGATAAGCACCTGCATTTGGGTCAAACTTATCCCACTTTGATTAAAAACGGTGATTTACTTTATGCCGGAATGAGCGGTGCTAAATTGCGGTTAGTAATAAAATCTCCCGATGCTCAGATTTTTATGTATGATTTTCATACAAACGGCATGGCTTTTGAACGCAAACGCCTCCTGCTTAAAGACGCCTCAAATATGCTTTCTTGCCAATTAACCGGTGGCTGGTTTTGGCTGTTTAGAGGAGGGAAATCTTCTCTTGAAACTGTGCGTTTTGCCATTCAGGCAATTGACCCGAGCCCCATTTTCAACGATATAAATTATCCCGTGCAGGATACAACAGCCGTTTTTCAAGTGTGCGGCATTGCCGATTCCACCATTTACATTTCCTATTCTGCCAAAGTGGCAAATCCCAAAGCCAAAAGCGGATTTGATGATGTCCACCGTTTGTATGTAGTGAATAGTAAAAACAGTAAAGTAGAAAATCAGATTGATTATAATTATTTAGGATTTAATTTACTTCCGAAAGGGGATAAACTTTATCTGTATACTGCTGTTGTAAGCGACAGAATTCGGTATAAATTGGCGGAAATCAGCCCCGACCTTAAGTTGGAAAGGGAATTAGTTAGTTTTACGATTGATGATTTTTCACATTATTCCGCTTCCGCTAATCCTGCCAATTGCTTGTTCTTCAAAGATAATGATAACTTCTATTTCACCGGTGAATACTTCCAGAAATTGGGAACGCTTGATAAGATGACTTATAAAACCGTGACTAATGCAGGCAAATTCGCTTTGCAACCTCAACTTTTCCTTGCCGCTTATCCGCTTCCCTAAAGCAAAGAAACTATGTTCACGAAATATAAAATGTCCGGAAACGATTTGATGGATTACCACAGTCAGAAACTGGGTTTTGTGCGCGGCTCCGAAATTTACGATGCCCATAGTCACAAAGTAGGCACTGTTCGAGATTATGAAATTTACGATGACCGATACCATAAAGTCGCTTCCATTCGGGGAGCTGATGTTTTTGACGCCCATAATATGAGGGTGGCTTCTTTGGAAGAAATCAAGAAGCAGATTGAAAATCCGCCCGCAGGTGCATTATTGGCGGCTTTGTGGTGGTTCTTTATAAAATATAAACGATAATTTTGCTTGCAGTATTTTCTTCAGTATATTGTAATGTAGGGTAGATAAGGTTGCCTGACGGGAAGGAGGGAGCCATGAAAAACAGCAAAATTATTTTAACTTTAGTTCTGATTTTGGCGATGTGCGTGTGCTTGAATGCTCAACGCAGCACTAATCAGGATAAAACCGCCAAAGAAACATCTAAGGATAAAGTCATCATTGCCGATAATGACGAGCAAGCTTTAGATGCCGATCAGCTTTTGGATAAAATAGCTTCCTCCAATAAACAAACAAGTCATAAAAGCACAAATAGAGCGGTTCGCAATTATTCCTCCAAACCAAATTCTTCCCGTGAAGAAAAACCCTCTCAAAATGATAATAATCGTTCGTCTCACAGTTCCGGTAATGCAAATCGTTCTTCTTCACGCCAAACGGAAACTTATAAAGAGGATAAACCTTCCACTGATTACCGACAAGCAAATAAGGATAATGAACGCTATAATCCGAACTCTTATTATTATAAAGACCGAACTTCACGCTCTGTTCCGAACGATACTTATAAAACGGATTCAACTCAAAAACCTTCTTCGCAATTTGTTATGCCCTCTGCTGCCAGAAGTTCGCAATCAGAGCGTTCACAATCTGAGCGTTCGCAATCACTGCGCTCTCAATCTGAAAGTGCTGAAAGAAGCAGTTCGCAATTTATCCTAAAAACTTTCTCTCCGGATACGGATACTAAACCCGAACCTGCTGCAGCTAAACCTGAATTAAAACAAAAGCAGCAAAGTCAAAACAGTCATGTTGACCACAATTCTGTTACTCCCGTTGCCGTAAAACCGGTTTCACAAGTGACAAGACATGTGCCGAATACTCCTCCACCTCCGGCTCATAATAATGAGCATCATGTTGAACCTCCCTATAATGGCCACGGACCTCATCACGGTAATAATGACAGTGATTTTCATCATCACGAAGGCAATGATTGGCATCATGATTATAATCATCATCCTGAACCTTACTGGCATGCGCATCATGCGCATCATCACTTGCCTCATTATTATTTCTACTTTGATTTTGGCTATCATCCGTATTACGCATGGCATGACGGTTATTATTATTGGGACGATTGGTCTTGTGGTTATTATGTTTCTTGGTTCGGACCCTACGGCTGGAATTCATATTGGGTCTATTATCCTTATTACGAATATTATCACCATCGCCATTACCGTTATGTGGCACCTGTTTTCGTCTATAACTTCGAATGGAAAGATGACGGAGAAGATTTCTCGGGTTATTTAGTCCGCAAACCTCCTTATTCCAATTTGCATAACGGAAACGGCTGGTTGAATATTACGGACGGACAACCGCCTTCAGATGCCGTTTATTGCAACATTAGAGGTTACAGTATCGTCACCAAAGACGAAAACGGTAAAAAAGTCCTCTATCACTTTGACAGTTACGGAAATCGTCTGGCAAAAGAATTGTGGAAGACTTACGGCAAAAACGGAAAAAAGGTGTATGTGCAAGTAAAAGGTGTGCTAAATCCCGAAACTCACACGATTAAAGTCTACAGCATGCATAAAATAAGCAAGTCGCACAGTTCAACCGTTGCCGTTTATTGGCGTTGGGTTTGGCATCCGCATCACAGACACCGCTATTAATTTTAATAGTATTATACAATGCAGGCCTCGGAGTCCTTTTTGCCTTTGCAAATTTTCAAGCACCACAAAACTATCAGGCAAAATGGACTTCGGTAAATAGCTTTTTTAACTTCTACGGAATTATTCAAATTAAAAGACACAATTAGAGATACCTTCTAACTTTTTCCCTTGACGATAATGCCTTCATGATAAATAAAGAAATGAAATAAAGAATTAATTAAAACTAATTGCAAATAAAAGCTTTACGCTAAAGGAGCAACCATGTCCGAAACTAAAAAAGCCATAGAAGAATTGAAAGAAAAAGAAGCAAAAATTCGTCAAATGGGCGGAGAAAAAGCCGTGCAAAAACAGCATGACGGAGGCAAACTTACTGCTCGCGAGCGGCTTGACTTGTTGTTTGACCCCGGTACTTTTCGTGAAATTGATATGTTCGTGCATCATCGTTGCGACAATTTCGGCATGGACAAAATTGACATTCCTTCAGATGGAGTTGTAACCGGTCACGGTTTAGTGAACGGTCGTCCCCTATTTGCTTTTGCGCAGGATTTTACTTCCCGCGGTGGAAGTTTGGGTGAAATGCATGCCGCTAAAATATGCAAAGTTATGGATTTAGCGTTAAAAGCAGGGGTTCCACTCGTCGGGATAAACGATTCCGGAGGAGCTCGTATTCAGGAAGGTGTTGATGCTCTCAAAGGTTACGGAGAAATCTTTTTTCGCAATTCTCGTTGCAGCGGTGTAATTCCACAAATTGCAGCAATTATGGGACCTTGTGCAGGAGGTGCTGTCTACTCGCCTGCTATGGCAGATTTTGTCTTTATGGTCAAAAACACCAGTTTTATGTTCATAACCGGACCCGATGTCATTAAAGCAGTGACAGGTGAAGAAACTACACAGGAAGAACTTGGCGGGGCAATGGCTCATAATTCCAAAAGCGGCAATGCACATTTTGCCTGTGAAAACGATGCCGATGCCATAGAAAAAATCAAAATTCTGCTTTCCTACTTGCCTTCCAATAATATGGAAGACCCTCCGATCGTGCCTACAAGAGATAACCCGCATCGCCTTTGTCCGGAACTGGATACAATCATTCCGGACGACCCTAAAATGAGTTACGATATGCGTGATGTTATTCATTCCATAGTTGACGACGGCGTCTTTTTCGAGCCGCATTATTACTATGCGCAAAATGTGATTGTAGGTTTTGGGCGTTTGAACGGAAGAGTGGTCGGAGTGATTGCCGATCAGCCTAATATTTTAGCCGGTTGTTTGGATATTGACGCTTCCGATAAAGCCACGCGTTTTATCCGCACTTGCGATGCTTTCAATATTCCGCTTTTGACTTTAGTTGATGTCCCGGGTTATTTGCCGGGCACGCATCAAGAGTGGAACGGCATTATCAGACACGGAGCAAAACTTTTGTGGTGCTATTCCGAAGCCACTGTTCCCAAACTGACTGTCGTTACGCGTAAAGATTACGGCGGAAGTTATATTGCCATGAGCAGCAGACATTTGGGAGCAGACATGGTTTTCGCTTGGCCCATGGCTGAAATTGCTGTTATGGGTGCTCAAGGTGCTGCCAATATCATTTTCCGTAAAGAAATAACGGAAGCGAAAGATCCTGTTGCCAAGCGCGCTGAAATGATTAAGCTGTATGAAGATGAATTCAATAATCCCTATGTTGCCGCTTCCAGAGGTTACATTGATGCCGTAATCAGACCTGCCGAAACGCGAGCCCGACTAATTGACGCTTTGGAAGTTCTCTGCACCAAAAGCGAAAGTCTGCCTCCGAAAAAGCATGGCAACATTCCCATGTAATTTTATGAATAAAACAGGATACAAATGATGGACGATAAAAAGAAAGTGGCGGCAATTGCTGCCGTAATGTCAATTCTTACGGATGAAGAAAAGACTTCTTTGGAACAGAAACTTCCCTCTCGCCTGCCTTCCGCTTGGACAAATTACGGAAGACAGCAGACAATGAATTTTCGGACACTTTATCAACGCCGCTTGGTTAAAAGAGTTTAATTATATAAGAGATAGAAAAAAGGAGACAGGAAATGGATAAACATGGTGCGGTAGAAATGACGCAAATGCGTTATGAACCGGACAGACCCAAAGCCGCCAATCCCATTAAAATTCAAGATTTAACTTTGCGGGACGGGCATCAAAGTTTATTTGCCACCAGAGGCAGAACTGAAGATATGGTCATCGTGGCTGAAGACATGGATAAAGTAGGCTTCTATTCTGTGGAAATGTGGGGCGGAGCTACTTTTGACACGATGCACCGTTATCTTAACGAAGATCCGTGGGAACGCATTCGCACTCTGAAGAAATACATGAAGAAAACCCCTTTTTCCATGTTGCTGCGCGGGCAGAACTTGGTCGGATATCGTAATTACGCTGATGATGTGGTGGAAGCCTTTGTCCAAAAAGCTGCGGATAACGGCATTGATATTTTCCGCGTATTTGACGCCTTAAACGATTTCCGCAATTTCCTTACCGCAGTCAAAGTCATCAAAAAGAACAATAAAATATTCGAAGGCGCTATCTGCTATTCCTTAACCGAACAGCGAATGGGCGGAGAAATTTACAACATCGAATACTATGTGCAAAAAGCTAAACAGCTGGAAGATATGGGTGCGGATACAATCGCAATTAAAGATATGGCGGGATTGGTTGCTCCCTATGATGCATACAATTTGGTCAGGGCTTTGAAGGAAAGCGTCAAAGTTCCGATTCATCTGCATACGCATTTTACTGCAGGTTTGGGTGATTTGGCATTGTTTAAAGCGATTGAAGCGGGAGTGGACATAATTGATACCTGTATGGCACCTTATGCGTATCGGACTTCGCACCCGGCAGTGGAACCTCTGGTTATTTCTTTGCTGGGAACCAATCGCGACACCGGTTTTGACATCAAGTTACTCGATAAAATAGACAAGGATTTGGAAAAAGTCATCCCGAAATATCTTCAATTTGCCGATACGACGAAGTTCAGCATCATAGACACTGATGTAATCATTCATCAAACGCCGGGAGGAATGCTTTCCAATTTGGTCAATCAATTGCGAGAGATGGATGCCTTGGATAAATTGGATGATGTGTTCAAGGAAATACCCAGAGTGAGAAAAGACTTGGGAATGATCCCCTTGGTGACGCCCACCAGTCAAATTGTTGGCACTCAAGCAGTCAATAATGCCTTATTTGATAAAACGGAAGGTGAATATTCCCGTATTACGGAACAAGTAAAAGATTTATGCTATGGTCTTTACGGCAAAACTACCATGCCCATCAATCCCGAAGTTCAGAAAAAAGCTTTGAAAGGTTATCCTCGCGGGGAAAAACCTATAACTGTCAGACCGGGAGATGTTATTGAACCGGGTATGCCGAAAGCGGAAGAAATGAGCAAGGGCTTGGCTAAAAGCATCGAAGATGTTCTCATTGTCGCCTTGTATGATGTAACAGCAATCCGTTTTCTCAAGTGGAAATACGGTCTCCTTCCCGTTCCCGACGATGTTAAACCCATAACTTTGGAAGAAGTGCAGAGACAAGAAGAACTAATCAGAAAAGTTAAATCAGGAGAATATATTGTGATACCTAAAAAGGAGAATCCCCCTAAACCTGAAGCTGTCAGACAATTTGATGTCTATGTGGACGGCGAATACTTCTTGGTGGAAGTTAATGAAAAAACAGGCTCGCCGCAAATTGTCAATTACGAACCGGCAAATAAACCGAAAGTCAATATTCCCAATCCCACAGTTTCTTCACCGGCACCGGCAACGGTTGAAAAAAATACGCAAACCATCAATGCCAAACCAACTCCGTCTGCTAATACAGAAGAAGGCATACCCATTGCTGCACCCATGCCGGGAATGGTTGTCCGCTATGAAAAGAAAAAAGGTGACAGCGTAGAAATCGGCGATACTATTTTGGTGCTGGAAGCGATGAAGATGTATAATAATATTCCCAGTCCCGTCAAAGGTGTAGTTATCTCCACTCCTTTAAACGCGGGTGACAGTGTCAGCAAAGGTCAAGTTCTGGCTGTCATTAAACAGTGAGCTAACTCTTTTATTCGATATAAGATACGCAAAAGGTATACAACGCTTAAGACCTAAAGGATGCAAATATTTAAAGCCGTAGGTGTAGCATAGGATTTTATCCTGTTGTAACCGCAGGTTTTTGTAGCATAGGATTTTATCCTGTTGTAACCGCAGGTTTGTAACCTGCGGAAAAGAAATGGGCGGGTAACAAACCCGGCATAATAACAGCTTGGAAAGCTGTATTACAAGAGCGAACTCAGCGATTTCGGAGTCCTTTTTGCCCCCGTAAACTATCGTGTGTATAAAATCCATTAGGCAAAATGGACTTCGGTAAGCGACATTTACGAAGTCCGGAATTCCATTTAGATAACATAAACTTTGATAGTGCACGAAGGAATTCGGAACTCCGAAATGTCGGAACCCAACAGCTTGGAAAGCTATGTTACAATAAAAAAGGTGGGTAAAAAGCCCGCCTTTATAATATGTTATGAAGCTTTGTTAAGTTAACTATTTCATCAGCACCAAACGCTGAGAAGACACATATTTCCCGCAGGTCATACGCACATAATACACTCCGGAAGAAGCTTGCGTTCCGTTCAGATCTTTGCCGTCCCACACGATTTGATAATAACCTTTGTCTTGCGGGGCAGGCAGGAAAGTGCGAATAAGTTGTCCTCTTACATTATAGATCTCAAACATAGGCTGACCGCGCTCCTTTAATGTATAGCTCAAATTGGTTATTGACTTGAATGGATTGGGATATGAATTCAGCAATTTAGTTTCCTCAGGAATAATAGGAGGAGTAATATTGTGGCCGTTTTCATTTACAAATACATTCAATGGACCGTAAAAATAGGAAGAACCGTCCAGCTCCATACTTTGCAGCCAATAATACCAATTTCCATGTTCCACTTCTTTGTCTTGAAATTCGTAATTAGTAACAGACGAAGAATTATTAGCGGGAATTAAATCATAATTAATTTTTATTGCATCATATAACCTGTTATTCTCATTTCTAAACAAGTTGTATCCTGCAATCTGGGTTTCGGATTGGGTGGTCCAATGCAGATTAACAAACAATTCTTGTGATAAAACAGCGGTAAACGAAGATAATTCTATAGGAACATTTTGTTCATAGACAGTAAAATCATCGAAATAGGTGTAACGTTTGGTTGCCGGAGCAGGAGGAGTTGGTCTGAACCTAAGATAGATATTTGTATAACCTAATAAATCAATATAGGTTGGCAACCATCTCGTATTGCTTGTATAATTTCCTAAAGTCTCCCAAGTGCCATTAATATCAGGACCGATTGTAGCATCCTCTTCTTGATATTCTACTGTAACTTGATTGTTACCGGTATTCGTTTTGGAAAAGTAAAAAATTCCTTCAGGATATAATAGAATCGGCGTAATAATGTAATCTGTAATACTAGTACTAAATCCTGCACAAAAAGTTCCGCTATGAGAACCTGTCCTCGGAACCCCATAACCGCTGCTGTAAGTAGAAGAAACTCTTGCCACTCCGCTCATCTGCCAATTTGAAAGTGGCCAATCTCCTTCAAAACCTTCAAACCATGACCAGGACTCCTGAGCATAAAGCCCTAATACTGCAAAACAAAAGATTAAACTTAAGAATAAAATTTTGTGTCGCATAATAGCCTCCTCTTTATAAAAGATAATTTTTAATCACTCATATGTTACAATTCGCTTTTATATAATCCGCATATTTATGTCAAGTATTTTTTTATTTTTTTCATTTTATTCGATAAATATCTTAACTGAAGGCAAAATGCGGCATTAACAAAGTAATTCTCATATACTTTATTTTCATTCAAATAGTATATTATCATAAAGAAAATTTCCAATGTAAATAAATATATATCTTGCTTGTTGTTTATTCTTGGCACATAAATTTCCAAATCTGCCATTACAACACCAATATCGGTGAAGAGTATCGGAGTCCTTTTTGCCTTCGTGACCATTCAAGTATCTTCATACTATTTGGCAAAATGGACTTCGGTAAGCGACAGTTCCGAAGTCCGGGATTAGACAACGCAAAAGACGTAAGGGAGATTAATTATAACGCAAAGGACGCCAGAGACGCAAAGGGTATAGACGCAAAAGATTTTATTTATGAAAAATATCAAAGCGCAGGTTTTTGTAGCATAGGATTTTATCCTGTTGTAACCGCAGGTTTGTAACCTGCGGAACTTAATGGGCGGGTAGCAAAACCGCCCTAACAACAGCTTGGAAAGCTATGTTACAAGAGCGAACTCAGCGAATTCGGAGTCCTTTTTGCCCCCGTAAACTATCGTGTGTATAAAATCCATTAGGCAAAATGGACTTCGGTAAGCGACATTTACGAAGTCCGGAATTCCTTAAGGTTATCTAAAATTTGAAAATGCACGAAGGAATTCGGAACTCCGAAACGGAAATATTTTATCTTCCTTATACAAAGCGGGGGGTTAACGGAGGGTTAACGGAGGGAAAGCCCGCGTTAACCCCCCGATAAATAAGAGGAAGAAGTCATCCGGGTTCATATATTAACAGCAAATTCCGACAGAGTAAAATTGACTTTTTAATTGACAGAAAATCATCTCTATTGATACTGATTTTACAGAATGAATTAAGTAAAACAGGAGTTTGCTTTATGGAGTATTTCCTTACTGACGAACAAAAAGAAATGCGAGACCTTGCCCGCAGAATAGCAGTGGAAAAAATGGCTCCGCTGAGTGAAAAATACGATGAGGAAGGCATTTTCCCTTGGGACATTGTGGAAGTGATGCGTCAGAGTGATCTTTTTGCGGTTCTGATACCTGAAGCTTACGGCGGAATCAGCGGAAAGGTTATGGATTTGGCGATTGTTACGGAAGAGCTGTGTGCCGTGGATTTGGGGATTTCGCTTGCCTTCGGGGTGACAGGACTGGGAATGTATCCGATTTTGATAGCGGGAAGCGAAGAACAGAAGCAGAAATATTTATCGCAGATTGCAAACGGAGAAAAGTTGGCAGCCTTCGGATTAACTGAAGCAAATGCGGGAAGTGATGCGGGCGGAATTGAAACAACGGCACGCAAAGAGGGCGATAACTACATTTTGAACGGGACTAAACAATGGATTTCCAACGGTGGAGAAGCGGAAATTTATACGATTTTTGCCATGACTGATAAATCCAGAGGCGCGCGTGGTGCGTCTTGTTTTATCGTGGAAAAGGGGACTCCCGGTTTTTCTTTCGGCAAAAAAGAGAATAAAATGGGAATTCGTGCCAATGCCACTCGCGAATTGATTTTTGAAGATTGTGTCGTTCCTGCTGAAAATTTAGTCGGGCGTGAAGGCACAGGTTTCATTACGGCAATGAAAGTTTTTGACAAATCTCGTCCGATGGTCGGTGCTCAAGCTGTGGGCGTTGCGCGCGGTGCTTTTGAATATGCCGCACATTACGCGAATCAGCGTATCCAATTCGGCAAACCGATTTCCTCGTTTCAAGGCGTGCAATTTATGCTTTCAGACATGGCAACACAGATTGAAGCCGCTCGGGCTCTGGTTTTGCAAACTGCCAAAATGATCGATTCCGGTGCCAGGAATTATTCCAAAGAAAGCGCCATGTGCAAATACTTTGCGTCCGATGTGGCAATGAAAGTGACTACTGATGCGGTTCAGATTTGCGGTGGTTACGGTTATATGAAAGAATATCCGCTGGAAAAACGCATGCGTGACGCCAAAATTTTGCAGATTTACGAAGGCACGAACCAAATTCAGCGCGGTATAGTTGCCAATGCTATCCTGAAAGAATTTTGAGCAGGTTATAATTTATGATCAAATAATGGATGGGAACTCACTAATGAATTTTGACTGGATTAAAGAATTTCCGGACGCCATAACAGTTTGCGATCAAAACGCAATCGTTATCGCTATGAATGATAAATCTGTTGCCACTTTCTGGAAAGAAGGCGGCGCTAACCTCATCGGACACAGCTTAAAAGAATGTCACAAGCCGGAGTCATGGGCGAAAATTCTGCAGCTTTTAGCCTCCGGAGGCTCCAATACATACACGATAGAGAAAAATAATGAGCGCAAAATGATTCATCAGCAGTGCTGGTTCAAAGACGGAAAGGTTGCGGGCTTGGTGGAAATTTCATTTGTAATCCCGAAGGAGATGCCTCATTATGTCAGATAAGAAATTATTGGTGCACACCTGTTGTGCGCCTTGTTTAATTTCACCTTTGCAGCAGTTAAGGCAGGATTGGGATGTGACGCTGCTGTGGTATAATCCCAATATTCATCCTTATACCGAATATCTGAAAAGGCGCGATACCTTAAAAGACTTTGCAGCGAAGGAAAACATTCCCATAATTTGGCAGGATGAATACAATCTGGAAGCGTATTTGGAGGCTACACGCAAAAGAGGAGTGGTGCGATGCCTCGGTTGTTACGAATTGCGGCTTTTGCGAACTGCGCAGATTGCGCTGGGTAAAGATTTTGACGCTTTTACCACTACTCTGTTATACAGTAAATATCAAAAGCACGATGAAATCAAGGCTATCGGTGAAAGACTGGCAAAGCAGTTCGGAATAGATTTTTACTATCAGGATTGGCGTCCCTTGTGGCAAGAAGGAATCGACCTTTCCAAAGCCGCCAAACTATACCGTCAAGCCTATTGCGGATGTATCTTCAGCGAACAGGAACGCTATTGGAAACCGAGTAAGGTATTGAAATAAATAAACTTATATGGGACGCTACAAGGAGATTGAACTTTCCAACTTAAAACGCTATAATGCCGCTGACCGTTTTAGCAAAGTGCAGAGTGCTGCTCTTGCCACTCCTTCGAATGTAAATCTTAACGATTTTTGGCAAAGTGTGCCGGACATCTTGAAAGCGTCGGAACTGTGTGAATTTATTGAGATCTGCGCCCAATCCGTGCACAAGCATAAGCCGCTTCTATTAGGTGCGGGCGGACATGTAATCAAATGCGGTTTGTCTCCGTTAATTATAGATTTGATGAAGCTCGATGCCATCGGTGCAATTGCCGTGAACGGTGCTGTCGTCATTCACGATTACGAACTTGCGGTTATGGGCAAAACTTCCGAAGATGTAGATGCAGCTTTACTTGACGGCTCTTTTGGCATGGCTGCAGATACTGCCGATACTTTAAATGGCATCATAACAGATGCGCATAAAAATAATCTGGGTTTGGGAGAAGCAGTCGGTTTTTGGCTTTCCGAAAACGCGCCTTACAAAGAAAATTCCTTGTTGGCAAAGGCTTATGAATACGGCGTTCCCGTCACTGTTCATGTTGCCGTCGGCACTGACATCATTCATCAACACGCATCTGCAGACGGTGCTGCCATCGGTGCTACCAGTTTGCGTGATTTCCGCATTTTTTGTCAATGTCTGGCAAACTTGGAAGATAGCGGCGTCTTTGTCAATCTGGGTTCCGGTGTCATAATTCCCGAAGTTTTTCTGAAATCTTTATCAGTGGCGCGGAATTTGGGACATCCGTTGCGGGAATTGACTACTGCCGTTTTTGATATGAATGTGCAATACCGTCCTTTGGTGAATGTAACGCAACGACCTGTTCAACCTTCCGGAAAAGGGTTTTACTTTGTCGGTCATCATGAATTGATGCTGCCTTTGTTCTTCCTATCCTTAAAAGAGAGATTGACCCGATGAGCAGAAAAATTGCTTTTTGCCTGTTGCCTCTGATGCTTCTGCTATTGAGCAATTTGAGAGCGGCGGAAGAAGAAAAGCAACCTTTGCGCGCCATGATTTATTCTGCTGTTTTACCCGGCGGAGGTCAAATTTATAATGAAGCCTATATCAAAGCGGGTGCAGTAATCGGCGTTCAGGCATATCTTATCGGTCGCGCTTTCTATCTGGACGACAAGGCAAAACATTACGGAAATTTGATGGATGAATTTGCCGCAGACCCTTATTATTCCCAGCTTTATCAAACTAAACGCGACCAATATCGTGACGATTTACGCAGCGATTATTGGTGGATTGGAGTGACCGTTGCCCTTTCAGTGGCAGACGCTTTTGTCGATGCACATTTATCAAATTACAATTCAGAAAAGGAAAAAGTCCGCCTCAAGTTTGAAGATAAACTGCTGCAATTGGAACTTAAATTCTGATTTCAACCGCTTACGGCAAAAGAATAAATTTTCCCGTCTGTCTTGCACTCTCGTTTTCTATCCGATAAAGATAACATCCTGTACCGTATTTGCTTGCAATTTGTGCAGCAGGCAAAACTGCTTTCCCTTCCGATATCGGAATTGATAAAAGCAATCTTCCGCGTAAATTATAAAGGTGCAGTTTGCCGGAAGTTTTAGTGTTAAAAGTGAAAGTCAATAAATCATTACTGCGAGCGGGATTGGGATAAACTTCCGATTTTTGGATTAAGGGATATGTATCTTCGGAACTATATGTATTGCCGTGCTCAGTCTTCAGGTCCGTAGGCGCTAACCCTATCGTATATTCTTTCCAAAATGACAAGTCCGGATGCAGAATGCGAACCTTGCCGTTACTGCCCCAATTGGGATATAAAGTAGCAGTCCAATCCGCAGTTCCGGTTACAAGAGAACCCCCGTAAGGTAAAGGATTGCTGCTGCCGTTCAAAAGTGAAAAATTATGCACATCATAACGATAAAGTTGCACTCCGTTTGCGTCTCCGACTAAGGCGTTTTGATTGGTTCCGATCCACACATTGCCAAGGTTTCCTCCCGGCTCCACTGTTCCGATAACTTCTTCGGAAGCGGGATCAATAATGCAAACTGCTCCGTTTGCGCTTGCCCAATTTCCCGTGCAAGACACATGGAGCAAGCCTTCGGACAAAGTAATGTATTGCGGATTAGGCGCAACGGGAATGGTATTCACCACGGTAAAAGTCGCCAAATCAATCACGGAAACCGAACTGTTCGCATAATTATTTTGGTAGCCGCCCGTGTTGGTAACATAAAGTTTGCCGCCGAAAGTGCATAGCGCTTCGGGAGAAATGCCGACATTGACCGAGCCTTCAACCGCTTGCGTAATTGCGTTCACTTTATATACCTTATCGGTGAAAAGGCCTGTTACATAGATAAAATTTCCTTCCTTACAAGCATCCCACGGATTGCATCCGCTCGCTATCAAAATATTCGCTAAGGTAGAACCTGTCTGTTTATCCAATTTCTGCAGAGAATTATCGCCAGAATTAACGCTCCAAAGGCAGTTTTCATCCACGATTATCTTATTGGGAATCAGTCCCAAAGCGGCAAAATTGTTTTGCACTACATCGGTTGAAGGATCAATTCTGCTCAAAGTCCGCGATTCCGAATTGACCACATAAATGTATTCCGCCTGCAAACTCAGCGAAATGAAACAGAATAACAAAGCTGTTAAAAAATGCAAAGGACAAATTCGTTCTGATAGGGAAGACATTTTCACCTCAATTCAATTAAGTTCTATCTTGTGAGAAGCGATAAAGCGTTTTTAATATTCATTACAGTCTTTTTAAGCTGCAGAAATGATGGAAGTTCATGCTGTCATGCTTTAATTCGTTTATCGGCATTGAAAAAAAGATTGATTGCTTCAATTCCGCTTTGTTTAGCAGCGTCAAGAGTTCCGGCAAAAAGCATTTTTCCGCTGTCCAAGAAAATGATTTTATCCGCAATGCGATGAATGGAAGCCAGTTCATGAGTGACGACGATTATGGTCATATTCAGCTGCTGCTTCAGACTTAAAATCAGTTCATCCAGAGTGAGAGAAGTCAAAGGATCCAGTCCGGAAGAGGGTTCGTCGCAAAAAAGGATTTCCGGGTCCAAGACCAAAGCCCGCGCTAAAGCAGCGCGTTTTTTCATTCCGCCGGAAAGTTCTCCCGGCAAAAGATTGAGGACATTATCCAGATTGACGAGATGCAGTTTGGTTTTGATTATGGTGTCAATAAGCTCGTCGGGCAGTTGTGTATGCTGTTCCAAGGGGATGGAAATGTTGTCATGCACTGTGAGTGAATTAAGCAAAGCTCCGGATTGAAACAGCATTCCGATCCTGCTGAGGATGCGGTCATTAAATTCGCGTTCTTCCAAAGCTGTAATTTCACTACCCCAAAATTTGACGCTGCCGGATGCGGGTTCCTGTAAACGCAGGATGTTCTTCAGAAAAGTAGTTTTGCCGCAACCGCTTCCGCCCAAAATAACCGTGATTTCATTGGGGAAAATCTCCACGGATACATCATCCAAAACTAAATTGTCACCGTATTTAGCGACCAAATGGTTAACTTCGATGACGGGCTCTTGCTTTTTCTCTTTATTCATAGCAGAAAAGTTTTGGCATTTTACAGGTAGATTAAACTGAACACCGCATCAAAAAAGATGATAGCGATTATGGAAGATACGACTGATTGAGTAGTGGCACGACCGACATCTTCGGCTCCGCCTTCCACCGAAAAACCGTAGTAACTGCTGATGGAAACAATCAGCCACGCAAAGAAAACCGTTTTACTGAAACTGATGACAAAGTCTTTCATAGATAGGATATTAATGGCGCGGGTGCAGAAGTTTTGCAGGCTCACATCCAAATAAGTAATCGCAATCAGCATTCCGCTAAGCATTCCGATGATGATGGAAAACATTACTAACACGGGTAAAACATAGGACATAGCGTGAAACTTCGGCACCACAACATACCGGATGGGATTGATAGCCATCATTCGTAAAGCGTCAATTTCTTCTGAAACTTTCATTGATGCAATTTCGGAAGCGATTGCACTGCCGCTTCTGCCAGCTACAATAATGGCAGTAATCATCGGACCCAATTCCCGCACGAAAGCAAAAGCAAGTCCATCCGCCAGAAAAACATTGGCACCGAAATTCTTTAACTGATTTGCAGATTGCAGGGAAAGGATAAAACCTAAAATCAGTGAAAGCAACCCCACCACCGGAAGAGCCTGCTCACCTAAAATGTAGGCTTGCTGAACTGTGGCGCCTTTTTTCTGTCCCGCACGGCTGAACAACCCTTTCAACGCCCAATAAAAAATGTCCGAAGCCATAACCAGACAGTTAAAAAAGCCGTTGCAACCTTTAAGAAAGCTGTCCGCCACCTGTTCAAAATAGCCTGCTTTGACGGGAACAGCTTCCGGAGGAATATTTTGCGAAGAAAAAGTGCGCAGGACTTTACGCTGCTCTTCTGACGCACCTTCCAAAACTGCAGCTGAACCGGCAGCTTTGACTTTTGCCAAAACCATCTCCAGAAAAGCCACGCCTGCACTGTCCAAACGGGAAACTGCAGAAATGTCAATTCTTTGCGGTTGCTCATCTTTCAGCAGATGTTCAGTCTGTTCATACAAATCGGGAACGGTTTGAAAGCTCAGTTCTCCGCTTACAAAAAGCGTCTTGTCTTGATAGTTAAGCTGTTCCATATATCAATAATAAAGCGAAAGTCTTAGGAAGGCACTGTAATCCGTTTGCACATAATCACGCACTGCTTTATTGTATTTAACCGTAGCTTTGAAATCCAAAGAGATATTACGAAGGAGCTTGATATTCACCAAGTTCTCATTCTCGTATTTAGTTGATTTTTCCCCTGCACCCAAAGGAAAGAGAACATCCACAGTTGAATTGAGACTGATGAAACTGAGCAAATTATTGATATCGATAATTACCGAGTTTTCTATTCCTTGCGTGGTAGTGGAAGGATTTTCTTTATAATAATCGTAATCAATGCCGTCAATTCTTCTCGTGCCGATAAAGTAGTAGACTTTATCCTCATAATCCTGCTGCCAGCCAAATCCTGAACGCAGATTAACCGAAGCGTTGGAGCTGAAATTTATTCTGTAAGTAAGACCCAACCCTTCTTTCAGCCTGATGGGATAAAAAGGATCTTTTACCTGCAGTTTCTTTGTGTCCGTAATCACAAGAGAATCAGTATCCTGAGGCAATTTGACGAAGTTTTTATTATCAGTGAAGAAGGCGTATTCGTTAAAGAAGTGAGTATTGATGTCGGCACGACCGTAAAGTCCGAAATTACGAAGGAAGACATTTTCTTTCCAAGGATAAAACATCAACGCATTTTTCAGAGAGTAATCATCCAAATTGATACGAAAATCGGTTCCCGTAGTTTTATCAAAGCCGAGGTCATACAAACTTCTGGTTGTGTAATGCACAGGCCAGACATCGTAGTCCAGTTTGTTGTCAAATTCGCCGGAAAGGCTGACGCTGGTTGTGGGATTGTCTTTGGAGACTGAATTATTGGAAGCGAAGTTGATATTGGCGTGAACAGCTCCTTTATGAATACGCGGATGACCTTTGGTAACGGGAGATTCCAACAAACCCGCTCCCACTAAAACAGAATTTGAACCGGTCGGGTCAACCACAACGGTCAGAATATATGATTTTGCCTCTTCCAAACTGACTGTGGTGAAATCTTTGTAAGCATTTGGCGAAGCACCGTTTACCGTAATTAAATATGTTCCCGGACGCATCACCCAAAGGTAATCATATTCGCCTACTTCGTCGGCAGGACTGTATCTGGAATTGATTTTACGGTCGTAAGCATCCTGACCGGGAGTTTTTGCATAAATGTCATAACGCATCCGGACGCGCGTCTGGCTCTGATCAATAATCCGCACAATGAGTTCACTCCAGAAAGGAGTGACCACGGTTCGCATGGAAGGCTTGATTTCAACCTCCGCAGAAATGTCCTGATCGCTGCTCAGATCAATTTTCCACTTCCCGATCGGCAGAGTAAGAACTTCATTCATTATGCCTGTAACTTCTTTATTCTCAATTTCAGTCGTATCCTGGTAAGCGGCTAAAAAAGGAATAGGCATCTCGGACTGCATCAAAAGCGGAACTTTTAATTCGCCGGTATTCATATTTGTTTCCGGTGTGGAAATTTCTTCTTGAGTATAACGCTGCTCATTTACTTTTGCCGTTGCTCCGAAAGCGGGAGATGTTTCCAAAGGTTGTCCGCTGAGGTATTGAATGCACTTTTGCGCAAAAAGATCAGTTTCCGCCATAATCATTTCGTTAAAAGCCTGAACCAAATACGCCACTGAATTATCGTAAAGTATTTTTGATCGTTCGTCGCGCAAAGAAAAGATGATCGCTTGTGATTTGGCATCTTTCAGAACCATTTCCATGCGTAAAAATGCGTAAGGCTGTGCCGCTTCCACATACTCAATGTTTTGAATATAGGATTCCAAAAAGAAATCAGGCTTCGTTTCTCCCAAATCACGGCTGACATTACGAAAGATATTGTATGCGCTAAGCCTTCTCACCAAAAGATTCGGAACCGCATCATACAGACGCGTAGACCACAGGTCATTGGGAAAATACGCAATTTGCATATAAGAAAGTTTCCGCACAATCTGATTTCTGTCGTAGGTGCGCGGCAAAGTTGTATCAAACACTTCCAAGGTCTTGTCAAACGGCTTCTCTCTATACAGAGCAGGATTTTCCGTTGCTGGCAGATAATCTAAAATGTAATAGTTCATCACGGGAACCGTGCGTTTGTTCATGAAGGAGCAGGCGGAAGAAATCAGGCATAAAATGACAAGACTTAATAAGAGGACGGGGCAGACAAATTTTTTCATCTTGCTTTCCCTTTCTTTAATTTCCCATTAGCAGTGCGGAAGGATTTTCGGAAATCTGGCGCGCAAATTCGTTCAAGTTTTCTGATGCTTCGCGCAGAGATTCCAGCGTTTCTAAAAAATCAGTTTTGCTGCGAGTGACAGTTCTATCCAAATTACTGACCAGACTATTGGTCTGAACAATAGTTGTATTCAAGTCCGAAACTAATTGCTTTAAATCCGCCGAAGCCAGTTTTGCGGAAATTGTATTCGTATTGGCAATCAGGGAATCGAACTGAGCGGTATAAACTATTTGATTGATGCGTGCCAAAGAACTGTTGATGCTGGCTGTGATTTTATCAAGGTCAGTATTGGCTTTGACGATTAGGCTGTCCGTATGTCCGCCGATTTTATTTACCTGCTGACGCGTATCCAGCATAATCAGATTGGCGTTAGCGGTCAATCTGCTGACTCCGGCAGAAGTAGAATCCGCTATCAGATTGATGCCCTGCACCATTTTATCCAGACTGGAAAGAGCGCCTGAAAGGTTTTCTCGCGTATCGGTTAAAATCAAATTTGTCTGATTTAGGATATCGGCAATATTCTTTTGATTGGCTTCTCCGGTGATGGCAGCCAGGTTAGAAGTGATTTCGTCAATTTTGAGCACGATAGATTCCGCTTTGCTGCTGATATTTTCCAAAGGAGAACTGCCTTTCGGGATAAATGATTTCGGTTTAATCACTTTGGCTTCATTGGAACCGCCGGTCAATTCTATCGCTTTCAGACCGGTTATTCCCATATAAACTAATTGTGCTTTCACATCTTCCTTTATGGGGGTGCCGGCTTGGACACTGATAGTTACTACCACCTGACTGACATTGTCCGGTTTGATTTTTATATTTTCTACTCTGCCGATTTTTATTCCGTGATATTGAACATCGCCCCCGACCTGCAAACCTCCCACGGAAACATCGTCAAATTCAATGTAATAAAAGTCTCTGCGTTCGAATAATTTGCTGCCTGCCACGATGCCCGCAAACAGGAGGATGAGGATAAACCCCACGGTTAAAAAGACGCCCAAACGCACTTTTTGTGATTTTGTTATCATCAGAAACCCCGCTTAAGTTCTCCCTTCAAAAAGATTATCGCTTTGCCGGAAATTAAAACTCTTTCTTCCGTCACACTAACTTTAAATTCTCCTCCGCGTGCGGAAACTTGGGAGCCTGTCAGTTCTTTTTTGCCCAAACGCGCGCACCAGTAAGGTGCCAAAAATGTTTGAGCGGAACCGGTTACCGGGTCTTCATTTATGCCTTCCCAAGGCGCAAAATAACGACAAATATAATCATATTTTCCTGCTGATTTTGCCGTTACCGCTATCCCGCTAATCTTATCTGTTCGGAAAAGAGCCAATTTACTGAAATCAGGTTTTAATGCCTGCACCGTTATTGCATCGGAATATACGACCATCAGGTTTTTTGTCTTGGGTGCGTAAAGAATTTCTTCCGCTTTTGCCTCGCCGAAATTTTTCAAAAGAGCGTCATCAGCTTCTATTTTATAAGGCGCATCCAGAGGGAAATCCAGACTGATTTCATCGCCTTGTCTGCTGGCTACAAGTTCTCCCGCTTTGCTTTGGAAAAGGATTACTTTTTCCTGCGGAATTAAATCATGAAACATAGTCTTCGCTGCACCCAAAGTAGCGTGCCCGCATAAATAAACTTCAGTTTCGGGAGTGAACCAGCGAATGGCATATTTGCCGAAGCCCAACCTTTTAACAAAAGCAGTTTCCGACAAATTAAATTCGTGCGCAATTTTCTGCATAAACGCTTCCTGCGGAAAATCGTCAACTATGACAACCGCTGCGGGATTGCCGTGAAAAAGCTGTTCCGTAAATGCGTTCACCCAATACACAGGATAGGGCATATCTTACCTCAAAGGCTGATTAAGCCTTCACAGACGCGATCTTGAACCGTTGCTTTGCCGTCTGCAGCCAAATATACATTTCCGCTGCAAATTACATCACGCCCGAATGTTATATCACCGGACACCGTTAAGGACTCACAATGCCGCAAAGACGGGACTTCCAAAAATCGTTTCTGCATCTGTTCAATCGTGCCGTAGAACCGTTCGTCCAATTCAATTTTGGGCGGCTTCGTCCTGCTCCTGCACAAAACTATCTGATACTGTTCGTTTAATTCATAAGCATCAGACCATAGAGCAAGCAGGTCATTCGTTTTTTTGACGGGAGCGAAACGGGAACGCGGTACCACTAACGCTTTGGAACCTTCAAAAATACTGATTGCCGCACCCATTGCAGTTTCCAATTGATAAACGGGAACATTCTCCACCTTTTTGGGATTGCAGATTAAAGGCAGCAGCAAAATTCCATGATGCTTCTCTAATTCTGATTTCAACTTCTCCAAATCAAGCCAGATACTGTTCGTATTGAAGAACTTGTATTTATTGATGTCCTGAAAATCTGATAATTCATCTTCCGGGCATTGAGCAATTTCCCTTAAAATCAATTTGCCATTTTTATCAACGCATAAATGTCCGCCTTTCCTGTCTGCTTCAGTGCGCAGGCAAACTTCCATCAAAAAAGGAATTCCGGATTTTTGCATAATTTGTGGAATTGATGCTTCTATCACGGCGCCGAGATTATCCGAATTGGAAATGAAAGCGTATTTATAGCCTTTGGACAATAAATTATCCAATAAACCGCTGCTTTGTAAAGCGGCATAAATATCACCGTGACCGGGAGGATTCCAACGCTGTTTTTCATCTTTGGCAACAAAAGGAGCCAAGTCTTCTTGACGGATGCGCGGATATTTATTCTGCAGAAAATCAAGAGGAAGATCGTCCAAAGCAAGGTCAGGATATTTCTGCAGATAATTTAAAGTATCGGCTTGAGTGCTGTAGCTGTTCATAAAAATCAGGGGCAGTTCAATACCTAACTGCGCGCGCAAAGTCAGCACCTGTCGCGCGATGATATCCAAAAAATTAAGATTTCCTTTTACGGGCAGCAAAGATTTGGCTTTGGAAAGACCCATGCTTGTGCCCAAACCGCCGTTCAGTTTAAGGTTGACAATGCGTTGCATCACGCTTTTATCGCTGTCCAAAGGAAGCCGGTCATAAAAGAGTAAATCGTTTTCCGCGGGGGGACTGATTTCCTTTTTACTGAGCAAAGTTACTTCTCCGGAAGCCAGTTTCTCGTAATAGGCGGAAAAAGTTTTGATGATATTTTCATCAATGCCCGCTTCCTGCATGATCCGAATAAATTCATCCAAGTGAGCGCTCATTTACTCTCCGAAAATCTTCTTCACCTGCTCGGAAATTAAATCGGGGTCTGCTTCAAAGGGAATTGTGATATGACCTTCGTCTTTATGCTTTTCGTTCCAGTCTTTGGAAGTGTGCATAGCATTGGGATTGCGAGCCCAATTTCGTCTTGCCACTCCGCCCATAACATCCCAACAAAGTCCGGTCCGCACTATTTGATCCATCCTTTCTGAACCGTCCAAAAGTATTCCGTTACCGCTATTTATGGCTTTTCCGACTCCGACACCTCCACCGTTGGACATTACTACGAGAGTTAAACCGCGGGCAGCATTGCCTGCAAAACAATGAGCAGCCATATCGGCAGTCAAATTACTCCCATCATAAATATTGGCAGTTTCCCTGAACGGGGAATCGGTGCCGGAAACATCATGGTGATCTCTTCCCAACATTACGGGACCAATTTCTCCGTTTCTGATCATTGAATTGAATTTCAAGCCCAGATTGATGCGCTGTTCCTCATCCGCATAAAGGATGCGCGCTTTGGTTCCCACGACTAATTTATTCTGCTCCGCAGTGGAAATCCAGTAATAGTTATCCTTGTCAAGCGGACTGCGCGAAGGGTCTATAATAGCCATCGCAGCCTGATCGGT